>NHCFR00700__coassemble_901_pt1 | contig 67845 bp, 57 predicted proteins | sample NHCFR00700__metabat2_high_PE_065 | metagenome-assembled genome bin NHCFR00700
CCATCGCCGACAACGTGGGCGACAACGTGGGCGACGTGGCCGGCATGGGCGCCGACCTGTATGAATCCTATGTGGGCTCCATCGTTTCCACCAGCGCGCTGGCCGTGGCCACGGGCTTCGGCATGCAGGGCGTGGGCGTTCCCATGCTGCTGGCCGCGCTGGGCGTGCTGTGCTCCATCCTGGGCACCTTCTTCGTAAAGACCAAGGAGGGCGCCAGCCAGAAAAACCTGCTGGCGGCCCTGCGCACCGGCACCTACATCAGCAGCGTGCTGATCGCCATCTGCGCCTGGTTCGCCATCCACTGGCTGCTGCCCGCCGAGCATGCCACCGGCGTGTTCATCGCGGTGATCAGCGGCCTGGCCGCCGGTGTGATCATCGGCGCGCTCACCGAGTATTACACCTCGGACAGCTACTCTCCCACCAGAAAGCTCTCGGCCTCCAGTGAGACCGGCAGCGCAACCGTTATCATCAGCGGCCTGTCTCTGGGCATGCTCTCCACCGTAGCTCCCGTTGTGATCGTGGGTGTTTCGGTTCTGCTGAGCTACTTCTGCAGCGGCGGCGCTGAGAACTTCAACATGGGCCTGTACGGCGTGGGTGTTTCCGCCGTGGGCATGCTGAGCACCCTGGGCATCACCCTGGCCACCGACGCCTACGGCCCCATTGCGGACAACGCGGGCGGCATCGCCGAGATGACCCACATGCCCGCACAGGTGCGCCAGCGCACCGACGCGCTGGACAGCCTGGGCAACACCACCGCCGCCACCGGCAAGGGCTTCGCCATCGGTTCCGCGGCGCTGACCGCCCTGGCCCTGATCGCTTCTTACATTGACAAGGTTCATCAGATCGATCCGGACATCGTGCTGGATCTGTCCATCACCAACCCCACCACCCTGATCGGCCTGTTCATCGGCGGTATGCTGCCCTTCCTGTTCGCGGCCCTTTCCATGGATGCAGTGGGCAAGGCGGCTCAGAGCATCGTGGTGGAGGTCCGCCGCCAGTTCAAGGAGATCAAGGGCCTGATGGAAGGCAAGGCCGAACCGGACTATGCCTCCTGCGTGGATATGTGCACCCGCAGCGCCCAGAAGCTGATGCTGGCTCCCGCTCTGATCGCGGTGATCGTGCCCGTTGTGGTGGGTCTGATCCTGGGCGTGGAAGGCGTGGCCGGCCTGCTGGCTGGTACCACCGTGACCGGCTTTGTGCTGGCCGTAATGATGGCCAACTCCGGCGGCGCATGGGACAACGCCAAGAAGTACATCGAGAGCGGCGCTCATGGCGGCAAGGGCAGCGACTGCCACAAGGCCGCCGTGGTGGGCGACACCGTGGGCGATCCCTTCAAGGACACCAGCGGCCCCTCCATCAACATCCTGATCAAGCTCACCAGCATGGTCTCCATCGTGTTCGCCGGTCTGGTGGTCGCGGTACACCTGCTGTAAGCTTACTTCTCCCATTTTCTTCTCTTTCTTAGCCGTAAGGCCTGCCAAAAGACCTCCTGGCCGTTTGTGTACGGCGGGCCATTTGGACCAAAAAGGGGAGAGCGTTTTCAACGCTCTCCCCTTTTTGTTGTGGAAAATCTGTATCTTTATTCCTGCGCCGCAAACAGTCCGGTGGACAGATACCGGTCGCCGGTGTCCGGCAGAAGGGTCACGATGGTCTTGCCCGCGTTTTCCGACAGTCGGGCCAGGCGAATGGCACCCGCCAGCGCCGCGCCGGAGGAAATGCCTGCCAGCACACCCTCAGCCCGGCCAAGCGCACGGCTGGCCTCAAAGGCCTGCTCGGTGGTCACGGTGAGCACCTCGTCGTAGGCCTGCTGGTTCAGTGCGGCAGGCACAAAGCCCGCTCCGATGCCCTGAAGCTTGTGGGGGCCAGCCTTTCCTCCGGACAGCACCGGCGAATCCGCAGGCTCCACGGCGGCCACATGGATGGCCGGGTTCTGCTCCTTCAGATAACGGCTTACGCCGGTAATGGTGCCGCCGGTGCCCACGCCTGCCACAAACAGGTCGATCTGGCCGTCGGTATCCTGCCAGATCTCAGGGCCAGTGGTGCGGTAGTGTGCATCCGGGTTGGCCGGGTTCTCAAACTGGCCGGGAATAAAGCTGCCGGGAGTCTCGCTGGCCAGCTCCTTTGCCTTTTCAATGGCGCCGGTCATGCCCTTTGCGCCGGGGGTGAGCACCAGCTCGGCCCCGTAGGCCATCATCAGCTGCCGCCGCTCCACGGACATGGTGTCCGGCATGACGATGATCACCCGGTAGCCCCGGGCCGCTGCCACAGAAGTAAGGCCAATGCCGGTGTTGCCGCTGGTGGGCTCGATGATAGTACCGCCCGGGCCGATCAGGCCCTTGGCCTCGGCGTCATCCAGCATGGCCTTGGCCACCCGGTCCTTCACCGAACCGGCGGGATTAAAGGATTCCAGCTTTGCCAGCAGCACGGCATTCAGGCCCAGCTGCTGTTCCAGGCGGGTGAGGCGAAGCAGGGGAGTGCGGCCGATCAGCTGGTCTGCCGCAGTATAGATCTTGGACATGGTTCATTCTCCTTTTTGTTGTTTGGTCCATTTTACTGCATCCGGTATGGGCTTTGACCGCCCCGCCCGGTCAACATCGCGCCAGGCCCCCGGCTGCTATGCAAACACACAATCGCTTCATTGCACACGCCGCCTTTCTGTGAAAAATGAGGATATGGGTATGATACACTATATTCCCTATTCAGTCAATAGGATATTGCATCTTTTCCCGTTTTGTTGGTTTTCAAACATACAACAAAACGTCAACCGGGTATACTGAATCCATAAGCTGTTTGAGAAACCGCCCCGCCGGGGCATACAAGGAGGATACACTGCTATGATCCGCAGAATCATTAAAATCGACGAAGCCGCCTGCAACGGCTGCGGCGCCTGTGCCGCGGCCTGCCACGAGGGAGCCATCGGCATGGTAGACGGCAAGGCCCGCCTGCTGCGGGACGACTACTGCGACGGCCTGGGCGACTGCCTGCCCGCCTGCCCCACCGGGGCCATCTCCTTTGAGGAGCGGGAGGCCGCTGCCTACGACGAGGCCGCCGTGCTGGCCAATAAAGCAAAAGCGGGCGCGCCCGCTCACACCGGCTGCCCTGGCAGCCGCAGCCGGGTATTGAATGCCCAGCCTGCCGCCGCTGTGCCCGGTCAGGAGCCCGCCAGCTGCCTGCGTCAGTGGCCGGTACAGATCAAGTTGGCCCCGGTAAACGCCCCCTATTTTGAGGGCGCGGACCTGCTCATTGCAGCCGACTGCACCGCCTACGCCTATGCCGGGCTGCACAGCCGGTTCATGGTCGGACGGGTGACCCTGATCGGCTGCCCCAAGCTGGACATGGTGGATTATTCCGAAAAGCTGGGGGCGATTCTGGCCGCCAACAACCTGCGTAGCCTGACCGTGGTGCGCATGGAGGTACCCTGCTGCGGCGGGATGGAGCACGCGGTGCAGCGGGCGGTAGCCGCCAGCGGCAAGGCGCTGGACGTAAAGGTGGTCGTGATCAGCACCGACGGCCGAATCCTGAAAGAGACTGTTTGACAAAAAGCGCAAAAGCCGTTTTGGCTTTTGCGCTTTTTTCTTGCGGGCAGGGCTCAGTCTCCGACCCGCTCAAAGCGCCAGGTCTGGTCCGCGTCCGGGTATTTTTCCCGATCCACCGGGCCTGCAAACATTTCATAGGGGCGCACCCACAGGCCGCCCTCGCCATACAAGGGCCGGTACACCACCAGCCGCTCCTCGGTCTCGCTGTGACGGGCAACACCCACCACCTGATAAAAGTTTCCTTTGAAGTGCCGGTAACGCCCCGGCGTGATCTGACGTTCTTCCATCCGGTTCACTGCTCCTTTTCCTCTGCAGGCTGCTCCAGTCCGGCCATCTCCCGCCAGCCGGCGCCCCGCCGGGCCTGGGCGGCCAGGGCCGCCAGCTCCCCGGGCAGCGGCGCGCGGGGTTCTGCTTCGGGCGGATCGGTACGGCCGGGGGCCAGGTCCATGAGCCAGTAGCTCACACCCTGCCAGCCGTTTTTCAGCCCGCAGCGGGCCTGCCGCCCCTCGCATACAAAGCCAAACCGCTCATGAAAGGCTTCGCTGGCCGGATTGGGGTCCGCCAGCACCGCATAGGCGTTCCAGTAGCCCTGGCGGCACAGCGCAGCCAGCAGAGCATGATACAACATGCTGCCCACACCCAGCCGCCGGACCTCGGGGGCAAGATAGATGGTGGTCTCGGTGTCCCAGGCGTAGGCCCCGGTGCCGTAGCGCCAGGGATGGGCGCAGGCATAGCCCAGGGGCTGGCCCAGGGCGTTCTCCGCCAGAAAGAAGGGAAGGCGGCGGCACAGGGTGCGCATCTCCCGCCGGTAATCCTCCAGCTTGGGCGGCTGGTACAAAAAGGACGCGGTGGAGTGCAGCACATAGTGGCTGTAGATGCCCAGCACGGCCTCAGCGTCCGCCGGACGGGCAGGGCGCAGCAGTACAAAGCGGGCCGGGTCGAACCCGGCAGCCAGCGCTTCCTTTTCCTCTTTGGTGTACTTTTTCAGCGCCGCCTCCCGGCGCAGCGCGGCGCTTTTATCCTCCAGCAGCTCGGCATAGGCCAGCGTCTCGCCGCCAAAGCCCCGGGTATATTTCGCGCCCTTGCCGCCCGCATGGGTCCGCATCCGGCGCAGCAGGTCGTTAGTCCAGCCGGTATACAGCGCCCCGTTGGCGCAGCGCATCATATACACATAGGCGGGCGCGGCGATATTGCGTTCTTCCATGGCTGTTTCATTCCTTATGTTGCAATGTTACTTTTTGCCGCCCCGCAGCACAAAATAGCAGGCGGCGATGGCATCCTCTTTGGTTTCGGCGGTGATCAGAAACCGGCTGGCGTGGCAAAAACGCAGGGTGGCGATGCCGGAGGACTTGCGCAGATGCTCCTCCGGCTGACCCGCCCAGCCCATGGGGAAGGGCTTCTTGGGCCGTTTGGTCATCCGATCGTTCACACACTGGGCCGACCAGCCGCCCCGCTGGCTGGGGTAGACCACAAACAGCGCGTCGCTGCGGTAGAGGGCGTTTTTCCAGGGAGCGTAGCAGGGCAGGATCACGATGCCGTCCCGGCTTTCCTCATAGGCCTTTTGCACCAGCGCGTCCGCCCGGTTCACCGCCCGGGCCGCCTCGATGTTGTTCTCCAGAATCACCTGGGCAAAATCCACCGCCCGGGCAAAGCAGGCATCCGGGTCCTGGGGCTGGTCCCACAGGGGATTGAAGCCGCCGATGGCATCCGCCAGCAGGCAGCTCTCGCCGGTGTTATCGTTCAGATCCAGCGGCTGCACAAAGTTCTCGTCCAGCAGGCGGGCCTGGTTTTCCCCCACCAGCTGCGCGCCGAACTCCTTCCACAGCAGTCCGAAGGCCGCATAGGGAATCCCGTTGGGACGCTCGGCCCGGTCTGCCGCGTGGTGGTCGAAGGGACCATTGCCGATGTCGTACACGATGCCGTCAAAATTCTCCGGCACCGAAAAGCCGCGGGTCACGGTGAAGTCCGGCCGCAGGATGCGCAGCAGCGCGGTACTGAACACATCGTCTGCATGGAACTTGCCGCCGTGGGTAAATCCGTTTTTGGGTACTTGCATGCTCATGGAATCCATCCTCATACTTTTTATTGTTATACCCTTTCAGTATACCACATCCCCGCAAGACCCGGCGCAAAAATTGGCAGACGCTTTTCCTGTGCAGCCCCTCGCAAACGTGTTATAATGAGGGCAAAGCCCCGCCGGGCGGGGCAGCCAAGAGAGGGGGACCCATCCTATGCCCGTAAAAACCAAACGCCCCTTTGCATTGGGGATGATCCTGCTGGCCATCGCCGCGCTGGCGGCGCTGATCGTTGCCATCGTTCTGCTGATCCGGGGTGTTTCCAGCCTGGCCATGCCCCACATGACGGCCCCGGAGCAGATCCGGGCGGTGCTTCTGGACGACGCCTGGGCCGGATATTTTGACGAAAGCCACACCCGTGAGGAGCAGGAAGCCTTTTTGACCAGCACGCTGGATGAGGCCGCCGCCCAGGGGGCCAATACCGTGCTGGTGGCCGGGTCCGTGCCCGGCGGCGGCGTGCTGGCCCGAAAGCTGGAAAGCGCCGAGACCGCCCCTGGAGTAAGCGAATCCGACAAGTTCCTGTCCTCCTTCGACCCCATCCGGCTCTTGATGCAGCAGGCCTCCAAACGGGATATGCTGGTGGCCCTTTATCAGCCGGAGGGCGTCTCGATGAAGGACTGGATGACCGAGACCGCCGACCGCTATGGTCTGACCTTATATACCCTGAGCGGCGAGGGCGTCGATGCCCGCTACACCGCCGGGGAGCAGCCGGAGCTGGTCCTGGCTCAGGAAAGCCCTGCGCTGGCCGCCGCTGTGTGCCAACTGCAGCCGGGCACCGGTGTGGTGCTGGGCAGCCTTTCCGGCCTGGTAAACGGCGAAGAGAGCGCGATTTCGACGCTGCAATATCTTTCCGGCGACGGCCTGCCCGACATTGCCCAGCAGCCGTTCAGCCAGACGCTGGCCATCGTCTCCCCGGACCCGGCCAGCAAGGTCTACACCGACACCATCTTTCTGATGGGCACCTCCGACCCCAGCCAGCCCCTGACCGTAAACGGCCAGGAGGTGGAACGCTACGGCTCCTATGGCATGTGGGGGCTGGAGGTAAGCCTTGCGGAAGGGGATAACGTCTTCACCGCCCAGCAGGGAGACACCACTGCTCCCATCACGCTGACCAAGCCCGCGCCCAGCACCGGGTCCGGCAGCTCCGGCGGCGGCCAGATCGTTTCCGACGGGTCTGTGGCAGCCCAGCCGGGCCAGCTGCTGCGGGTGACCTCCACCCTGGCCAGCGCCCTTTCCGATTATCAGGACACCAGCACCATTGCCATGACTGCCTATGAGGGCGCCGTGGCCCAGGTCGTGGACAGCGTCTCCTTTGTGAACGGCAGCAAGCGCACCTATGCCTACCAGCTGCCGGACGGCAACTACATAAAAGCGGCAGACTGTGAGCTTTTGGAGGAGGGAACCGCCCAGGCGGCCTTCACCGGGCTTTCCGCCAGCGAAGAAAACGGCATCGAATATCTGACCTTTGCGGGCAGCGGCACGCCCTATTACAGCCACAACTGGGAGGGCAACGAGTTCACCCTGCATTTTTATTCCGCGTCCTTCTCCGGCGAATTTCCCCAGAGCTTCGGCTTCGTGGGCACCAGCGTGACCGTGGAGCCGGAGGAAAACGGATTTGCGCTGCACATCACCTTCCAGGACAGCGACCCGCTGTGGGGCTATTTTGTGGATTACACACCGGAGGGCGGCACTCGAATCGCCCTGAAGCATCAGCCCGCCATCCGCACCGTTTCCACTGCAAGCCTTCCGCTGGACGGCGTAACGGTTCTGCTGGACCCGGGCCACGGCGGGGATGACATGGGCGCGCCCGGTTCCCCGGTGGAGGATTTCCCCCAGGAGAGCGAACTGAACCTTTCCGCTGCGCTGGCCGCCAAATACCGGCTGGAGCAGCTGGGCGCTACCGTGACCATGACTCGGGACACCGATGTGTTCTACACCCTGGCCGAGCGGATGGAAATGCTCAACAGCCAGAAGCCGGACTTCTTCATCGCCATCCATCACAACAGCGCCGCGCTGAACTCCGATCTGAACCAGGTGGGCGGCACCGAGGCCTATTGGTTCTATACAGAGGGCAAGCCTCTGGCCACCGCCCTTTCGGCAAACGTAAGTTTGACCACCGAGCGAAACGACCGGGGGCCCAAATACTCGGCCTTTTATGTGACCCGCTCCAACATCTGCCCCGCGGTACTGCTGGAGCTGGGCTTTGTGAGCAACCCGGCGGAGTACGAAAGCTGCGCCACGCTGCAGGGGCTTTGGGCCGAGGGCGGCGCCATTGCCCAGGCAGTGCTGGACAGCATGCCCGATTGAATGTTTTAAAAAATGCCCACTGGAAATCCAGTGGGCATTTTTTTATTTTGCTGCTGAAAGATACGTCCACCCTCAGTCGTATTCCCGGTGAAAGCGCTTTTCCACACCACAGCAAAGGAAGTGAGCGATACGAATACTCCCATGGACCGCCGCCAGGCAGAGCGGCTGGTGAACACCTATTCCGACCTGATCCTGCGGCTGAGCTATACCTATCTGAAAAGCACCGCCGATGCCCAGGATATCTGCCAGACTGTTTTTCTCAAGCTGCTCACCAATCCCCGGCGCTTTGAAAGCCCGGAGCACGAAAAGGCCTGGATCATCCGCACCGCTGCCAATGCCTGCAAGGACCTTTTGAAGAGCCATTGGCGGCGCACCACCGTAGCCATGGACGAGGCCTCCCCGGTGCCCGCGCCGCCGGTGGAGGAGGGGAGCCTTTTGGCCGCCGTGCAGCTGCTGCCGCCCAAGTACCGGGCGGTGATCTATCTGTATTATTACGAGGGCTACGCCGCCAAGGAGATCGCCCGGCTGCTGGGCGAGAACCCGGCCACCATCTCCACCCGGCTGAACCGGGGCCGGGCACGGCTGCGCACCCTGCTGGAACAGGAGGAATTGGCATGAAGACCTATCGGGAATCCATGAACGAGCTGCAGTTTTCCCCGCAGCAAAAACAAGAAATGATCGACCGCCTGACGGCCCAATCCGCCCGGCCGCCCAGAGGGCGCGCCATCCCGCTGCGGCGGGTCTGCGCCCTGGGCGCAGCCGCTGTTCTCACTGGTGCCCTCTGCCTGGGAGCCGCGGCCAGCGGCGTACTGAAGCCCGCCGCCCAGGCCTTCGGAGTGGTGTTCGGCACCGCGCCTGCCCAGACTGAGATCATCGACCAAATTGGCCGCCCACTGGATGCCCGCGCCACCGTGGACGGGGTCACTGTACAGGCCGATGCCATCATCGGCGACACCTACAGCTACGCCATTGTCTATTCCATCTACCGGGAGGACGGCCAGCCCATCACCGCGGACCCGGACCCCAACCGGGACGGGACACTGGCCCTTCGCTTCGGCGACTGGAACACCGATGTGGGCCATCTGGGCGGCATGCACGGCACCGCCTGGTTTTTTGACGAGGACCCGGCCGACAACGCGGTTCAGTTCGTGCAGCTGCTCACCGCCGACGCGCCCCTGAAGCCGGGCACCGCCACCGTACACCTGACCGACCTGAAGCAGGGAATCGGCGAGGACGCGGCGCTCCTGGCCGAGGGCAGCTGGGAGCTTCGCTTCGATTTTGCCTTTGAGGACAGCTCCCTGGAACTGCCGGGCGGCCAGAGCTTCACCGTGAACGGGGAGGCTGCAACGCTGAACAGCGTATTCGTCTCGCCGCTGTCGCTGCGGATCGACTACACGGTGGACACACCGGTGCCGCAGCGGGAAAATGGTTCCTCCGGTATGGCAGACGGCGCCTCCACCCCGCAGCCGGTCTTCCTTACCCTCACCGACGGCAGCCGCATTGACCTGACCGGCTTTGGCGGCGGCGTCCGGCCGGAGGGAGACACCACCCGCTGTGAACTCAGCGGCGTATTTGACCAGATCCTCCCGCTGGATACCATCGAGAGCATCACCATTGGAGAAGCAACCATTCCGGTGAACGGCCGGTAATTTGATACAGACCCGATACACAAAAAAGGACCTGCCCGTTTGGGCAGGTCCTTTTGATTTGCTTTTTTGCCTTGATCAGGCGGCAGTGGAAGCGCTCTCAGCAGCTTCGGAGGAAGCAGCCTCGCTCACAGCGCTCTCAGCGGCCTCAGAGGAGGCAGCCTCAGAAGAAGCAGCCTCGCTGGCAACGCTCTCGGCAGCCTCAGAGGAAGCGGCCTCGGAAGCGGTGCTCTCAGCGGCAGTGCTGGTGGCTACGCTCTCGCTCTCAGCGGCGGTGTCCTCAGAGGGCTCGCCGATGTAGGCATACTGCAGGTACCAGTAGCCGTAGGGGCTGTGCCAAACGCCCTGCAGATCGGTGCTCTGCAGCCAGAAGTCGCTGTTGTGGGCGATGGGAATCATCGCGTACTCGCTCATCAGCAGCTCCTCAGCAGCGTGCAGGTTGGCAAAGCGCTGCTCCTTGTCGGCGATGTTGGTGTTGTTCATCAGCTCGTCGAACTTGGCGTTGGAGTACTTACCGTCGTTGTTGCCGTTATCGGTCATGAACAGCTCCAGGATGTTGGAGGGATCGTTGTAGTCGAATACCCAGCCGTTGCGGGCCATCTCGTAGTCACCGGAGCGGCGCAGCGGGGTGAAGGAAGACCATTCCACGATCTCGATCTCCAGGTTGATGCCCAGAACTTCCTTGTAGCACTGCTGCATGTACTCAGCAACAGCCTTGTTGTAGCCGGAATCGTTGGTGGTGTAGGTGATGGTGGGGAAGCCCTCGCCGCCCGGGTAGCCAGCGGCAGCCAGAGCCTCCTGAGCCTGCTTCTTGGACTCCTCGTAATCGGTGGGGATCCAGTTCTTGCCGGAGTTGTCCATGTAAGGAGTGGTGCCGTCGGCGTCGGTGATGCCGGGGCCGGTCAGCTCGTAAGCAGGCAGGTAGGTGCCCTGCTGCACGGTGTTGGCGATGTAATCGCGTTCCAGAGCCAGGCTCAGAGCCTTACGCACGTTCACATCCTGGAACAGCTCGTTCTGCAGGTTCATGCTCATGTAGGAGGTGCCCATGATGGGGTCTACATGGAACTCGGGGGTACCATTCAGGCTGGGAATCTCCTCGGTGGGCACGTCACGCACCAGAGAGGCCTGGCCGGTCTGGAACGCGGTGTAAGCAGCGGTGGAGTCCTCCATCAGCAGGAAGGTGATGGTGTCGGTAACGATCTTGCTGGTATCCCAGCCGCCGTTGTAGTAGGGGTTCTTGGTCAGCACGATCTGCTGGCCCACGGTCCACTCAGTCATGTAGTAGGGGCCGTTGGAGACGTAGGTCTCGGGAGAGGTAGCCCAGGAATCGCCGTTGGCCTCGATGGTCTCCTGCTGCACGGGGCTCAGGGTAGCGAAAGCAGCCAGCTTATCGAAGTAGGTGCAGGGATGAGCCAGGGTCACCACAAAGGTGTTGGCATCGGGAGCGGACACCTGCAGAGCGTCCGGATTGCCGGCCATAGCCTCGTCGTAGCCGGCGATCATGCCAACTACAGTAGCGGAGTAGGGAGCGGCAGTGTTGGGATCGGCCACACGCTTATAGGTATAAACGAAGTCGTTGGCATCCAGATCGGTGCCGTCGGACCACTTCAGACCCTCGCGCAGGTGGAAGGTCCAGGTCAGACCATCCTCGCTGACCTCATAGCTCTCGGCCTGGCCGGGCTGAATCTCGTTGTTCTCGTCAATGGTCAGCAGACCCTCAAAGGTGGTCAGGATCAGGTTGCCGCCGTCGATGGCGCTGTTCAGGGCGGGGTCCAGAGTCTCGGGGTTGGGGCCCAGCTGAACGGTAACGTTGCTGCTGCCGGTGGCAGTGCCGTCAGCAGCGCCGCTGGTGGCAGTCTTGTTGCCGCCGCAAGCGACCATGCTGAACGCCATAGCAGCGGCCAGCACCAGTGCTAACACTTTTTTCATGTTGCGGTTCCTCCTCTTTACAGATAAGCAAAGTTTCTCTGTGCCGGTTTTGCTCCCCCCGAAGGGACCAGACCGGCCAACACACATGCCGTTTCGGGTTTGCAGGTTCCAGATACAAACCCCGGCCCCACTGCTTGTCCATTTGTTACACACAACAGTCCGCAGCGAGTGTCTTGAACGCATTGTAGCACTTTAGCCCAAAAAAGCTCAATGGCTCTTGTGGAATTGTAAAAAATTTGTTTTCTTTTCTGGAAAATTTCTCCACTGTTCGATTCTTTTTTTACATCTCTTTTATATATTTTTCACAACCCATTGTTTGTTTGAACAAGAGCAGTGCTGTTTTTTGCCAAGAGGCTATCCGGCACAAAAAAGAGCCCTGCACTTTGGCAGGGCTCTTTCTATTTGTTTTTTCAGCTCAGGCCGCGCTGGCGGAATCGCTGGCAGCGGCTTCGGAGGAAGCAGCTTCGCTGGAGGCAGCCTCGCTGGCAACGCTCTCGGCTGCCTCAGAGGAAGCGGCCTCGGAAGCAGTGCTCTCAGCGGCAGTGCTGGCAGCTACGCTCTCGCTCTCAGCGGCGGTGTCCTCAGCGGGCTCGCCGATGTAGGCGTACTGCAGGTACCAGTAGCCATAGGGGCTGTGCCAGGTGCCCTGCAGGTCAGAGCTCTGCAGCCAGAAGTCGTTGTAGTAGGCAACGGGGATCATGGCGTAATCCTCCATCACAATCTCCTCAGCGGCATGCAGGTTGGCAAAGCGCTGCTCCTTGTCGGCGATCTTGGCGTTCTCCATCATCTGGTCGAACTCGGGGTTGGAGTACTGGCCGTCGTTGTTGGCGTTGCCGGTCATGAACAGCTCCAGCATACTGGAGGGATCATTGTAGTCGAAGGACCAGCCGTTGCGGGCCATCTCGTAGTCACCGGCGCGGCGCATCGGAGTGAAGGAAGACCATTCCACGATCTCGACCTCCAGGTTGATGCCCAGAACTTCCTTGTAGCACTGCTGCAGGTACTCAGCAACTGCCTTGTGGTAACCGGCATCGTTGGTGGAGTAGGTGATGGTGGGGAAGCCTTCGCCATTGGGGTAACCGGCCTCGGCCAGAGCCTCCTGAGCCATGGTCTTGGCGGTCTCGTAACCCTCAGGAATCCACTCGCCGCTGGACTTGTCCATGTAAGCACTGCCGTCGGCATCGGTGATGCCAGGGCCGGTCAGCTTGTAGGCGGGAGAATAGGTGCCCTGCATCAGCTTGTCGGCCACATACTCACGGTCGATGGCCAGGCTCAGAGCCTTGCGCACATTCACGTCGTTGAAGGGCTCGATGGAATCGTTCATGGTCAGGTAGTAGGTGCCCATGACCGGGTCCACATAAAACTCGCCGCCGTCCTCGGCCTTAGTCAGGCTGGGGATCTCCTCGGTGGGAACGTCCTTGATCAGCTGAGCCTGGCCGGTGGTGTAAGCGGTGTAGGCAGCGGTGGAGTCCTCCATCAGCAGGAAGGTGATGGTGTCGGTGACGATCTTATCGCTGTCCCAGCCACCCTTGTAGTAGGGGTTCTTGGTGAACACGATCTGCTGGCCCACGGTCCACTCGGTCATGTAGTAGGGACCGTTGGAGATGTAGGTCTCGGGAGCGGTGGCCCAGGCGTCGCCGTTGGCCTCGATGGTCTCCTGCTGCACAGGGCTCAGGGTGGCGAAGGCAGCCAGCTTATCGAAGTAGGTGCAGGGGTAGCTCAGATGCACAATGAAGGTGTTGGCGTCGGGGGCTTCCACCTGCAGGGCATCCGGATTGCCGTTCATGGCCTCGTCGTAACCGGCGATCATGCCCACAGCGGTCTGAGAGTAGGGGGCGGCGGTGTCGGGATCAGCCACACGCTTATAAGTATACACAAAATCGGTGGCATCCAGGTCGGTGCCGTCGGACCACTTCAGGCCCTCGCGCAGGTGGAAGGTCCAGGTCAGACCGTCCTCGCTGACCTCCCAGCTCTCGGCCTGGCCGGGCTGAACCTGATTGTTCTCGTCCACGATCAGCAGGCCTTCAAAAGCAGTGATCAGCATGTTGCCGCCGTCGATGGTGCTGTTCAGCGCCGGGTCGATGGATTCAGGGTTGGGGCCAATCTGTACGGTCACGTTGCTGGCAGTGGCGCTTCCGGAAGCAGAGCCGGTGCCGGCAGCAGAAGAGCTGCTTCCGCCGCAAGCCACCAGGCTGAATGCCATCACGGCAGCCAGCACCAGAGATAAGGCTTTTTTCATGGTTGGTGTTCCTCCTCAAGCAGTTTGCAAAGTTTCTCCCGCAGCCGGTCGGCGTGCTCCGCGGTAAGCCCGTTTTTCCGACTGCAAAGCCGCTCTTTTTCCCGCAAATTCCAGATGCGGGCAGCGGCTCTTGCCCTTGATTGATTTTGAATAAATATTCAAATTTCTTGGGTGTTTATTCGGATTGTAGCACTTTACCCCAAAAAAGTGCAATGAGTATCCCTCGTTTGTAACTTTTTTGTTTCTTTCCTTCGCCAAACTGCACTTCTCAGTTTTCAGAACACGTTCTGCTTTATGCAGCTTTCACAGGTCTTTGTCCTTTTGAACAAAGGCAGCAATCCCGTCAAACAACAGAAAAAGACCCCGGATGCATCCGGGGTCCTTCTCTTCTGTGTGTTGAACAGAGAAACTTTGCTCTCTGGAAGAGCCGAGGCTCATACAGTCTTACTCAACGTAAGCGTACTGCAGGTACCAGTAGCCGTAGGGGCTGTGCCAGCTGCCCTTCAGGGAAGAGCTCTGCAGCCAGAAGTCGTTGTAGAAGGCCAGGGGGATCATCGCGTAATCTTCCATGGCGATCTTTTCAGCGGCGTGCAGGTTGGCGAAACGCTCGGTCTTATCGGCGATCTTGGTGCTCTCCATCATCTGATCATACTCAGGATTGGAGTACTTACCGTCGTTGTTGCCGTTACCGGTCATGAACAGCTCCAGCATGCTGGAGGGATCGTTGTAGTCGAATACCCAGCCGTTACGGGCCATCTGGTAATCGCCAGCGCGGCGCAGCGGGGTGAAGGAGGACCATTCTACGACCTCAACCTCCAGGTTGATGCCCAGAACTTCCTTGTAGCACTGCTGCAGGTATTCCGCCACAGCCTTGTGGTAGCCGGAATCGTTGGTGGAGTAGGTGATGGTGGGGAAGCCTTCGCCATTGGGGTAACCGGCCTCAGCCAGAGCCTCCTGGGCCTGCTTCTTGGCTTCCTCGTAATCGGTGGGGATCACGTCGTAATCGGAATTGTCCATGTAAGCGCTGCCGTCAGCATCGGTAATGCCAGGGCCAGTCAGCTTGTAAGCGGGGGAGTAGGTGCCCTGCATCAGCTGGTTGGCCACATACTCACGGTCGATGGCCAGGTTCAGGGCCTTACGTACGTTCACATCGTTGAAGGGCTCGACCTGATCGTTCATGCTCAGGTAGTAGGTGCCCATGATGGGATCAACATAGAAGTCGCCGCCATCTTCGGCCTTGGTCAGGCTGGGGATCTCCTCGGTGGGAACGTCCTTGATCAGCTGGGCCTGGCCGGTGGTGTAAGCAGTGTAAGCAGCGGTGGAATCCTCCATCAGCAGGAAGGTGATGGTATCGGAAACGATCTTGCTGCTGTCCCAGCCGCCCTTGTAGTTGGGGTTCTTGCTGAAGACAATCTGCTGGCCCACGGTCCACTCAGTCATGTAGTAGGGGCCATTGGAGACGTAGGTCTCGGGAGCGGTAGCCCAGGAATCACCGTTGGCTTCGATGGTCTCCTGCTGCACGGGGCTCAGAGTAGCGAAGGCAGCCAGCTTATCGAAGTAGGTGCAGGGGTAGCTCAGGTGTACCACGAAGGTCAGAGGATCGGGAGCTTCCACCTGCAGGGCATCGGGATCGCCGTTCATGGCTTCTTCGTAGCCGGCGATCATGCCCACAGCAGTGGCGGAATAGGGAGCAGCGGTGTTGGGATCAGCAACGCGCTTGTAAGTATAAACGAAGTCGTTGGCGTCCAGATCGGTGCCGTCGGACCACTTCAGGCCTTCACGCAGGTGGAAGGTCCAGGTCAGGCCATCATTGCTGACCTCATAGCTCTCAGCCTGGCCGGGCTGAACCTGGTTATTCTCGTCCACGATCAGCAGACCCTCAAAGGCGGTGATCAGCATGTTGGCGCCGTCAATGGCGCTGTTCAGCGCGGGGTCCAGGGTCTCGGGGTTGGGGCCGACCTGAACGGTAACGCCGGTAGCGGCAGTGGCAGAGCCGTCGGCCGCGGTGGAGTCGGTACTGGTAGCGCCGCTGGTTGCAGTGGAGCCGGAGCTGCCGCCGCAGGCAGCCATGCTGAAGGCCATCACGGCAGCCAGCACAAGAGCTAACATCTTTTTCATGGTTGCTTTCCTCCTGAATTTGGTTTTACCCTTTTCCGCCCTGGCCCCGCAAGGGCCGGAGTGGAGTGTTTTTTCACCGCGAACAATTGTGTCCGCTGCGATTGGCTTGCTAACATTGTAGCACTTTAGCCCAAAAAAGCGCAAGTATAATTTTGCCTTTGTAAGAATTTTGTCTTTTTTCATGATTTTTTCATTGGTCTATCACATCTTTTTGCAGCAATTGCACGACAGTTCCCCCTTGTTTGGACAAAAATCTTCGGATTATGCAAAACTGTTTGTAACTTTTTCGGCGTATACAAAAAAGAATCCCCACCGCACAATGCGGTAGGGATTCTTGAAATTCAATTATTTCACCCGATCCAGATGGTGGCAGGCAGCCCAGTGGCCGGAGGAAACCTCCTTAAACTCGGGCACCTCGCAGGCGCACTGCTCATCCGCATAGGGGCAGCGGGTGCGGAAACGGCAACCGGAAGGGGGATTCAGCGGGCTGGGCACATCGCCCTCCAGCACGATACGCTTGGATTCCCGGGCTGCCTTGGGGTCAGCGATGGGAATGGCAGAGATCAGGCTGCGGGTATAGGGATGCACGCTGTGGAAGGTCAGCTCATAGCTGTCGGCCAGCTCCACCAGCTTGCCCAGATACATAACGCCGATGCGATTGGAAATGTGCTTCACGATGCTCAGATCGTGGGCAATGAACAGATAGGTCAGGCCCATCTCGTTCTGCAGGTCCTCAAACATGTTGACCACCTGCGCCTGGATAGACACGTCCAGCGCGGAAACAGGCTCGTCACACACGATGAACTCGGGGTTCACCGCCAGGGCGCGGGCAATGCCAACGCGCTGCCGCTGGCCGCCGGAGAACTCGTGGGGATAGCGGTTGGCGTGCTCGGAGTTCAGGCCCACGCGCTGCAGCATGCTGATGATGCGGTCATGGCGGTCCTTATCGTTCTCGGCCAGCTTATGGATATCGATGGCCTCACCCACGATGTCGCCGATGGTCATACGGGGGTCCAGAGACGCATAGGGGTCCTGGAACACGATCTGCATCTTGCGGCGGTAGGGCAGCATGTCCACCGCGATCTTCTTCTCAGAATCGGGCAGCTTGCCGGAATCATAGATCACGTTGCCGTCGTAAATGATACGGCCGTCGGTGGGCTCATACAGGCGCAGCAGAGTACGGCCGGTGGTGGTCTTGCCGCAGCCGGACTCACCTACCAGACCCAGGGTCTCGCCCTTGTTGATGAAAAAGCTCACGTCGTCCACAGCCTGGACGTAGCGGCGGTTCTTGCCGAAGCCGCCGGCGTTGAAGTACTGCTGGAGGTGCTGGACCTCAACCAGTTTTTTCTGCTCGCTCATTCAGCTTTTCCTCCTTTGCCTTCAAACTCGGCCTTCTGCAGCAGCCAGCACTGGGTGTAATGGGTATCGCTCAGGTCGGTGCGCGGAGGCATCTGACGCAGGCAGATCTTCATGCAGCTCTTGCAGCGGGGTGCAAAGGGGCAGCCGGCAGGAGGATTCAGCAGGTCCACAGGGCTGCCTTCGATGGGCACCAGACGCTCCTTCTCCTTCTGATTCAGCTTGGGGATGGAGTTGATCAGGCCCTTGGTGTACTCGTGCTTGGGCTCGTAGAAGATCTCGTCGGTGGTACCGTACTCCACGATCTTACCGGCGTACATAACGGCGATCTTCTCGCACATGCTGGCCACAACGCCCAGGTCGTGGGTGATCATGATGATGCTCATGCCCAGCTTTTTGCGCAGCTCCATCATCAGCTCCAGAATCTGGGCCTGGATGGTCACGTCCAGAGCGGTGGTGGGCTCGTCGGCGATGAGCAGCTTGGGCTCACAGGCCAGGGCGATGGCGATCATCACGCGCTGACGCATACCGCCGGACAGCTCGTGGGGGTACTGCTTCAAACGGCGCTCGGGCTCGTTGATGCCTACCAGCTCCAGCAGCTCCTTGGCGCGGGCATAGGCTTCCTTCTTGTCCTTATTGGTGTGCAGGCGCACCATTTCCACGATCTGATTGCCGATGGTGTACACCGGGTTCAGGCTGGTCATGGGGTCCTGGAAGATGATGGAGATCTCCTCACCGCGCATCTTGCGGAAGTCCTTCTCGGTCATCTTTTCCACTTCGTGGCCGTTGAAGCGCAGCTCACCGCCGATCAGCTTGCCGGGGTAAGCGGTCAGGCCCATCAGGGAGTAAGCGGTAACGGATTTACCGGAACCGGACTCGCCCACGATGCCCAGAACCTCGCCCTGCTTCATGGAGAAGGACACGTTGTTCAGTGCCTTCACCTCGCCCGCGGGGGTGAAGAAGGAGAGGCGTTCGTTTTTGATATCAAGCAACAGTTCACTCATGATTCGCTTCTCCTCTCGTTAGTTTTTCAGCTTCGGGTCAAAGGCGTCACGCAGACCGTCGCCCAGCAGGTTGAAGCTCAGGATGATGATGCTGATGATGGCAGCAGGCAGGAACAGCAGGTGAGGATAGGTGTTCATACCTTTCAGCGCATCGGTGGCCAGGCTGCCCAGGCTGGGCAGGGGAACCGCAACGCCCATGCCCAGGAAGCTCATGAAGCTCTCGGTGAAGATGGACGAGGGGATCTGCAGGGTGGTGGTAACGATCAGGGTACCGATGCAGTTGGTGAGCAGGTGCTTCTTGATGATACGGCCGTTGGAGGCGCCCAGAGCCCGGGCGGCGGTGACGTACTCCGCCTCCTTCAGGGTCAGGATCTGGCTGCGCACGATACGGGCCATGCTGACCCAGTACAGCAGCGCGAACACGATGAAGATGCTGACCAGGTTGGGACCCAGGGTCTGCAGCCAGCCGAAGCCGGGAGCGCTGGCCAGGGTCTCCAGGGGCGCTTTCAAGGCAAAGCCCAGCAGAATAATCAGCAGAATATCGGGGATGGTGTAGATGATATCGGTGATACGCATCATGATCATATCCACCCAGCCGCCGAAGAAGGCGGAGATGGAGCCATAGATGGAACCGATGACCAGAATCATTGCGCTGGCCACGATACCAACCAGCAGGCTGATCCGGGCGCCGATCATCAGACGGATGGCGTAGTCACGGCCCAGCTTGTCGGTGCCCGCGATGTGGGGGAACACGCTCTCGCCGGCGGCGATGCGCTCCAGCTCCTGGGCGGAATACTCCATGGGAGCCAGGTTCTCACTGCCGCGCACCTGCTGCTCGTAGCTGTAGGGGTAGAACATGGGCACGATGAAGGCGCAGAACATGATGATAAGGATGACCACCAGGCTGACCATGGCGATCTTGTTTTTGCGGAAACGGCGCAGGCCGTCCTTCCAGAAGCTCACGCTTTCGCGCATGACCACCAGGCTTTCCTGCTCATCCTTGGAGGCGGGCAGAAAATCTTCCGGCTTCAGGTCCAGCTGAAAGCTCAAAGGATTCTTTTGCATATCCATTTTTCTGTATCCTCCTTACTTCAGCTTGATGCGCGGGTCGATGATCTTGTACAGGATATCGACGACCACGTTGATGGCGATGACCAGAGCCGCCAGGAAGATGGTGGTGCCCATGATCATCATATAGTCGCGGTTGGTGATGGCGGAAACGAACTCACGGCCCAGACCGGGGATGGTGAAGATCTTTTCCACAACAAAGGAACCAACCAGCAGGCCGGCCAGCATGGGGCCCACGTAGGTGACAACGGGCAGGATGGCGTTGCGCAGGGCGTGCTTAAACAGGGTCTTGAAGCCGGAAACGCCCTTCGCACGGGCGGTGCGCATGTAATCCTGGCCCATAACGTCCAGCAGGCTGGAACGCATCAGGCGGGCGATGTAAGCGGTGGGATAGAAGGCCAGAGCGGTCACCGGCATGATGTACGACGCCGGCGAATCCAGGCCGATCGTTGGCAATAGCTTGAGCTTTGAGCCAAACGTATAGATCAGCACCGAGCTGGTAACGAAGCTGGGTACCGCGATGCCGCAGGTGGCAAAGAAAATGATCAGGTTATCGGCCCACTTGCCGCGATGGTAGGCAGCCAGACAGCCCATGGGGATACCAACGACCAGAGCAACCACCACTGCGGTGCCGCCCAGGCTGGCGGAGACCGGGAACTTGGTGGCGATGATGTCGCTCACGTCGCGGCCGCGCTGCTTCAGGCTGGGACCGAAGTCGCCATGCAGGGCGTTGACCAGGTAGTTCTTGTACTGCACCAGGACCGGCTGATCCAGGCCGTATTTTGCTTCCAGCGCGGCCATAGCCTGTGCGCTGATGGCTTTTTCCGACATGAAGGGACCGCCAGGAACGGCCTGCATGAGGAAAAAGGTGAGGGTCGCCACGATGAACAGGCTCAGAAGACCCATGGCGATGCGCTTGATGGCGTATTTTACCATCTCTTTCACTCCTTATCATCTTTAACCTTTGCCCGCGTGCTGCGGGTAAACGCTCGAATCAAAATACGCGCAGAACTGACCGTCTCTCAAAAACAAGCGCCCCCGGCACACAGCTTTTTCACTGTGCGTTTGCTGAGAACGCCGTGCTGTTTGTTCGATGGTATTTGGAACTGCGCGTACACAGATACAAAATATATACTACTTTATTCCGCTAAATTTGTCAACGCTCTTTTTCAAATTTACGCTGTATTTCTTTGAAAAACGAGCCTTCTTTTCCCATTGCAAGGCCATTTTCCCAGCCACTGTATATCTTTTTGTCTTTATTATAGTAGCATAAGAGCAGAATTTGTATTTGCAAGGAATACATATTTTTTCATTCTGCACAAAATCACAGCTGTGTGCTTGCTGACAACACTTCTCTCCGGGCAGCCGCCAGAAAAGTGTGAAAAAAAGATGAAAATGTGTATTTTCCTTCATTTTCCGATCAAGCGCCGCAAGAAAGCGAGTATCGGTGAACGAACCGGCGCTGTGCATGTGGTCCCGCAGCGGAGAAATGGTCCATGGAATCTGCCGGGCAAAGGCTCAGAAACAGGGCAAATTCGTGCCCGCCAAAAAAATTTAAAAAATTTCAAAAAAAGCGTTGACAATCGAAAGGGAATCTGATAACATATTTCTTGCACCGCACAAGACGGTTGCAAACGAGATGCGCTGGTAGCTCAGTTGGATAGAGTGTCTGACTACGAATCAGAAGGTCAGGGGTTCGAATCCCTTCCAGCGCACCATCAGGACCTGCAAGCTGAAAAGCTTGCGGGTTCTTTTGTTTTTCGCAAGACTTTCCGGGGATTCGAACCCGAAAGGGTGCACGGCGTGAAGAAAACCTGCCGGCGGCAGGTTTTTAGCCGGGCTGCGCGCAGAAGCTACGCTTTAAGCGCCGCAGGGATTTCCCTACGGGGAAAGCCCTGCCAAATCCCTTCCAGCGCACCATCAGGACCTGCAAGCTGAAAAGCTTGCGGGTTCTTTTGTTTTTCGCAAGACTTTCCGGGGATTCGAACCCGAAAGGGTGCACGGCACAAGAAGAGCCGCAGGCGGAAAAGCCACGCGGCTTTTTGTTTTCCGGCAATCGCCGCCAGCCGCCGGGCGGCAGGGGAGCCGTTGCAATTAGGACGCTCCTTTGCTACAATAGAAATATTCTGATGCAAATCAGGCGCGGGCGTACCGCGCCATGAAAAAGGAGTGTTTCGATCATGACCCCTGAACTGATCATTCAGATCGCGGCGGTGGTGGTGGTAATTGCGATCTTTGGCGTTGCCGTGTATCTGCTGAGCCCCGCCCGCAAAACCGAGAAGGCCGCCAAGGCTGGCCCCATCCCGGACGATGAGCACGAAAACGCCGAGGCTGTGCTGCGGCAGCTGCGCCGGTATGCGGCCACCAACGAGTTCCGTGTGGTGGAGCCGGTCCGGATTGAGAATTCCAAGGCCAGCGCGGATCTGGATGCGCTGCTGGTGGGCTGGTTCGGCGTTTTGGGTGTGAAGTGCCTGGGATATGGCGGCACCATTTACGGCCAGTCTTCCGACGCGGAATGGGTGCAGGAGATGAACGGCCAGCGCCGGATGTTCGCCAATCCCCTGAAGCGGGCCGAGCAGAGCGCCCGTGCGGTACGGCAGGCTCTGTTTGAGGCCAAGATCAAAAACGTTCCGGTGGAAACCGTTGTGGTGTTTACCGGCAAAAAGACCCAGCTGGCGCTGCCCCGGTCCTGCGGGCACTACACCATCGAGCAGTTCTCCACCTATTTAAAGTCCGTTCATTTTGAAGAGGACAAAAAAGTTGAAGTGGAGCCGGTGGCCGCCGCGCTCAGCGCCAAGTAAGTTCAATCGCTCTTTTAGCCGGTGCGCAGCGCGCATCGGCTTTTTATTTCTGCCTAAATTTTGTCTGCTCTGCAATTTACAAAATGTTCATAGTGCTTTAAAACTTCTTCCGCAACTTGTGGGTATACTAAGAATCACAGAACAGCGGAGCCGCAACCGATGTTCTGTACATGATTCCTCCTCACACCAAAGCGATACCCCTTACACCCCTCCGTGGTCCGCAAGCACGGAGGGGCATTTTTTTGTTTACCCGACCAGTAGCCGCAACGGATACGCTCACCTTTTCGCACCCGGTTTTCCTCAGCAATCACTGCCAGCACCCTTTTTGCCTACCCGACCGGCAGCAATCCCATATAAGCGTTCCCCAAAAACAAAACAGCCCATGGATGAGCAGCACCTCTTCTTGCTGCCCATCCATGGGCTGTCTTTTCATTTTTCTGTTATTTTGCGCCGTAGACGCCCTGCACGGTCACCTCTCCGGTGAATACCGCCTGTTTTCCTTCTCCGGTATCCACCACCAGACGGCCCGCTTCATCCACATCCACCGCCTGGCCTTCTCCGCCGTCAAAGCTCACCCTGCGGCCCAGATTTGCACAGCGGCTCAGGTATTCCGACCGCACTGCCGCAAAGCCCTTTTGGTAAAACTCCTCCAGGCCTTCGGCAAAGATCTCGCTCATCGCCTGGGCCAGCCGTTCCGGTGTGTCCTCGTTCGGCATACGCCCTAGAATCTGCGCCGCCGAAACGCCATGCACAAGCCCGTTTTGGGAAAAATATTCCTCGTCCTGCATCAGATTGATTCCAATGCCGCAGAGGATCGCCCCCTGGGCCGCTTCACACAGAATGCCGCCCAGCTTTCTGCCCTTCCAGATCAGATCGTTGGGCCATTTCACCTGGCAGCACACCCCCAGCTCTTCCTCCAGCGCGTGCGCCGCGGCCAGACTGGCCGCCAGCGGAAGCGCCGCCGGGTCCGCCATGGGGCGTTTGCAAACGATCGTATAATACAGGCCCTGGCCCGGCGCGTTGGCCCAGGCCCGGCCGCGGCGGCCCCGCCCTGCGGTCTGGCAGGTGGTGTACACCGCAAACCCATCCGGCAGCTGCTCCAGCTGCCGGCGGCACCAGCTATTGGTGCTGTCCGTCTCCGGAACAAACAGGGGAGCTCTTACCATATAATCAGTTCCTTGTGCTGGAGATTTGCTTCGCCGTTCTCATACAGCTCCAGGATGCCATAGCTGGGCCCGCCGAACCGGGGCGCGCCGATGCTGCCCGGGTTGAACAGGGTCACACCGTCCCGCTGCTCCAGCGTGGGCAGGTGGGTGTGGCCGAACAGGCCGATAACTGCGCCCCGGTCCTTCACGGCTCGGGCATAGTCATCCAGCGTATATTTGACCCCGTAGTGGTGGCCATGGCAGAAGAAAATCAGATTGTGCTCAAACACCTCCAGGGCCTCCGCCGGGTACAGCGAGGAAAAATCACAGTTGCCCCGCACCGCGTAGACCGGCAGGTTGCAGCCCTCCGCCTGCAGGCGCTCGATGTCCTTCAGGCCGTCGCCCAGAAAAATGATGCCGCTGGCATGGGGCTGGGCCTCCACCGCTTTCTGCACCAGCGGATAACAGCCGTGGCTGTCGGATAAAATCAGGATTTCTTTCATTCCGCATCCTCCTTGATCAGCAGGCGATAGACCTGGCTTTTGGAAAAGGCCGTGCCCTGCGCGGCCTGCTTTGCCGCCGCGCTGGGAGGCATGCCCTGCTCCATCAGCCTGCGGGCGGCCTGGGCTGCCTGTTCCAGCGTGATCTGCTCCTGGGGCGCAGCGACGGCTTCGCCGCCCGCCACCACCAGCACATACTCGCCCCGGGGCGCGTTCTCCCGGTAGTATGCGCAGGCCTCAGCCAGCGTAGTCTTGCGGATCTCCTCATGCAGCTTGGTCAGCTCTCGGGTCAGAGTGATGCTTCGCTGCCCGCCGAAGGTCTTTTCCAGGTCCTCCAGCGTGCCCTTCAATTTATGAGGAGCTTCATAAAAAATCATGGTGCGCGTCTCGCCCGCCAGGCTTTCCAGCCGCTGTTTGCGGGGCTTTGCCGCCACCGGCAGAAACCCTTCAAACACAAAGCGGCTGGTATCCTGTCCGGAGACCGCCAGCGCCGTAACACAGGCGGAAGCCGCCGGGACCGGCACCACCGGAATGCCCTGGGCCAGCGCGTCCCGCACGATCTCCTCGCCCGGGTCCGAGATGGCGGGCATGCCCGCGTCGCTGCACAAGGCACAGCTTTCACCGGCCGCGATCCGGTCCAGGATATACTGGCCCTTTTCCTTTGTGTTGTGCTCATAATAGCTCACCAGCGGCTTTTTCAGCCCCAGGTGGTTGAGCAGCTTCAGCGTGACGCGGGTATCCTCAGCGGCAACAAAATCCACGCTGCCGAAGGTAGCGGCGGCGCGGGGGGTCATGTCGTTCAGATTGCCGATGGGTGTTGCCACGATATACAGTGTTCCGGCCATAAATGGCTCCTCCTTGGGTTACTCTCGGCAGGGCAGTCACATTCCCTGCCGGTAGATGGCCTGCAATTGCAGGCTGGGGCGGCCGGTCTCGTCGGCCATATAGATATCCGGCTCAAAGCGAAGTCCGGGTTTTCGGTTTTTCTGTGCTTCCAGCAAAAACAGCCAGGGTCCATCCTTCGGCGTCTGCTTGGCGAACACCAGCCGCTTGGGCTCCAGCCCCGCGGCGCTCAGGATGCAGCAGGTGCGGGCCAGATGCTCCGGCCGGTTGCACATTGCAAAACGCCCGCCATCCCGCAGCAGGCGGGCGGCAGCGGCCGCTACCTGTTCCAACGTACAGCCGCCCTCATGGCGGGCAGTGGCGCGGGCAGCCTCCGGGCTCACATAGCCTCCGGTGAAATAGGGGGGATTGGCCGCCACCAGATGATAACCGCCGTCCGCCGCCAGGTCATTCAGGTCCTGATTCAGCGGGCGGATGTGATCACATTCCGGCTGGGCCGCCACCGCCTGCTCCAGCAGACCGGTGCCCTCGGCGTCCAGTTCCACCGAAAGGCATTCGCCCCGGTGGCCAAGGTCGTGCCAGCGCAGCGCCACGATGCCGCAGCCGCTGCAAAGATCCACCGCCCGCTCCGCCCGCCGGGGCCGGCAAAAGCCGGACAGCAGCATGGCGTCGGTGCCGAAGCGATGGTTCTCGCTGATAAACACCTTGGTCCCATTATACAAAGTTTCGGCGGAATGTGCCATAGAAAAACGCTCCCTGAAAACAAAAATAAGGGGAAGAATGGCCGGAATGACACACGAAACCGGCTTCCCCCTGCCTTGAAAAAACATGGCCCACAACAAAAAAGCGGCGGGCCGAAAAGCCACGCCACTTTTTGTTCTTTGCCAGTGCAAAAAGAGCAGATTAGCCCTCTTCGATCGCACCAACAGGGCAAGCGCCGGCGCAGGTGCCGCAGGAAATGCAGCTGTCAGCGTCGATCACGTACTTGCCGTCGCCCTCGCTGATAGCGCTGACAGGGCACTCGCCGGCACAGGTGCCGCAAGAAACGCAAGAATCGTTGATAGAGTAAGCCATGTTTCGTCTCTCCTTTATCTCTGCACTTCTTTCCTCAGGCGCAATGCGCCCCATCCGTGCAGAGAATGCAGCGCGGCCCTGAAAGAGCGAACTCTTTCTTGGGTTTATTGTAGCATAAATTTGCAAAAGTTCAAGTGGTTGCCCTGGATTTTCGTCTCACTCCTGGTCCGGATCGGGAGCCTTGGGAGCCCGTTTTCCGCCCCGCAGGTAGACGCATTCGCTGCGCCGGAAATACTTGGGCGCCAGCGACTCGTTCAGCGGGCGTACCTTGAGCATACCGCTCACCGGGTTGGCCTCCACCACGATGCCCTCAAATTCCGGGGTGCGCACCACACTGCCGTTCATGGGGGTGATGCTGTTCAGGTACTCATAGGCCTTCTGCTCGTAGGCAAGACAGCACATGAGCCGGCCGCAGCTGCCGCTGATCTTGGTGGGGTTCAGGCTCAGGCCCTGCTCCTTGGCCATCTTGATGCTCACCGGCTGGAAATCCTTCAAAAACCGGCTGCAGCAGAAGGGCTGACCGCAGATGCCCAGGCCGCCCAGCATCTTGCTCTCGTCGCGCACGCCGATCTGGCGCAGCTCGATGCGGGTATGGAATACGCCCGCCAGATCCTTGACCAGGTCACGGAAGTCGATGCGGCCGTCGGCCGTGAAGTAAAACACGATCTTGGTGCGGTCCAGATTATACTCGGCCTCCACCAGCTTCATCTCCAGCTTGTGGGCCGCGATGCGCTGGGTGCAGATCTCGAAGGCGGTCTTTTCGTCCGCCCGGTTCTTCTCCATGCGGCGGATGTCCACCGCGTCGGCCATCCGCTTGACGGTCTTCAGTTCCCGCACCACCTGGCTGTCCGGAATGTCCTTGGGCCCGGCCACCACCTCGCCGCACTCGATGCCGCGGGCAGTCTCCACGATCACGTGGTCGCCGGTCTTTACGTCCAGATCCGCCGGGTCGAAATAGTAGGCCTTTCCGCCTGCTTTAAAACGAACGGAGATCACTTTTTTCATAGTTTGTTTCTCACTTTGCCCTGCCGCGCCGGGCGGATGGTGTCACGTCTTTTGCCTGCGGCTTTGGTTTGGGCAAAAGGTTCAAAGGGGTAGGGAAGAAGCTCACCGGGCGATGCGCGCCGCCAGCAGGGTGAGCAGCAGCTTCTGGTTCAGATTTCGGTTCATATTCTGCAGCGCCTCGCCGCACTGGCTGGCGGTGCGCGCCGCCTGATGGGCGCTCATACCAAAGCGCCCGGCCCCCGCCAGCTCGGCGGCGGCCACGCTGGCCAGGTCCGCCAGCAGCCGGGCCGCGGCAGGTTTATCCTTTTCGTATCCGGCCAAAAGCTGCATCAGCCGGTACCGGTCGCCCTTTGCCACTGCCTGGGCCAGCTGGCAGGCAGTCTCAAAGCTCTGAACCGCCTGGGGCTCCCGCGCGGCGGCCGCAGCCCGGCCGATGTGGCCGTCATACACCGCAGCCAGCAGCTCCGGGTCCTTGCAGTCGGGGCAGTGCTCCTGCAGCCACTCCACGCATTCCTGCCGGGTGACCGGAGCGATGGGATAGATGGCGCACCGGCTGCGGATGGTGGGCAGCACCGCCGCCGCACTGGTGGCGGTGAGCACGAACAGTACGCCCTCCGGGGGCTCCTCCAGCACCTTCAGCAGCGCGTTGGCGCTGGAGGCATTCATCTTCTGGGCGCCGTAAAAGATCACCACGCGCCCGTTGGCGGACAGCGCGGTCTCGAACACCTTGCGGCGCACCTGGCGCACCGCGTCGATGCGGATCTCGCCGGAAGCGCCTTCGCCCCGCACCTCGATGCACTCAGCAGCCCGGCCTTCCAGCACGGCGTTTGCCTGCGGGTCTCCCTCGGGGTAGAGGTAGTCGGCGGCGAGGCACCGGGCGGCAAAACCGGAACCGCAGCCCGCCTCGCCGCACAGCAAAACACTATGAGAAAGCCGCCCTGCGCGCAGGGCGGCCTGCAAACTTTCTTTCAGGGCCTGGTTGCCCCGAAACGCATCCAGCATCACAGCTTTTCGAAGCGCTCCACGTTGGTCACAAAGACGGTGGCGCCGCCCACGGTGACCTGCAGCGGATAAGCAGTGGCCACACCGATGCCGTAGCTGGCGGTGCTGGGCACAACCTCAGTGCGCTGCTTGCAGCACTTGGAGATCAGGCCGATGCACTCGTCCACCTTCTCGTCGTCGGTACCGATCATCAGGGTCATATTGCCCGCCATCAGAAATCCGCCGGTGGTGGACAAACGGGTAACGGAAAAACCAGCCTTGATGAGCTCGTTACAAACGTTCTTGGAGTCCTCTTTATTTACAATGGCAGTGATCATTTTCATAACAGCAGTTCCCCTTTCGGCAGGCCCGCGCGTTTTGTTTGAGCGAAGGTTCCGCCCAGCGCATAAAATATAAGCCTGTTTTTCTAATTATAGCACGCCCGTCTTCAAATTGCCACAAAGTGGCCTCAGTTTTTGCCGCTTTTATTGCCGCCACTGGTTCTGCCAGGCCTTGCGGCGGCGGTAATCGGTGACCTTTTGGCGCAGCCGGCCGATGCCGCCCTTGCCAAAGAAGATCCAGAAGCCCAGAAGCCCCGCCAGCATGGCCAGCTTCTGGCCAAGGGGCGCGGTGATCCACTGGAACAGGTACAGCGCCGCGGAGATCCAGCCCAGCCATTTTACCTTGACCGGCAGCACAAAGAACAGCAACAACTGGGTTTCCGGGTAAAGGTAGGCAAAGGCGAAGAACAGGGAATAGTACAGCGCCGTATTCCCGGCCGAGCCGGTGATCAAACAGCCCAGCCAGGCGCCCACGATGCCGAGCAGGAAATAGACCGTGAACTTGAAACTTCCCCAGGTTCGTTCCAACGCGGAACCCAGCCAATACAGCAGATAGATCTCCAGCGCCACATAGATGGGGTTGGTGGTCAGCGGGGGAAGAAACACAAAGCTCACCAGCCGCCACACCTGACCGGCAAACAGCCCGCTCCGGTTCAGGGACAACAGAAAATAAAGCGGATAATATGCAAACATGATCACCAGCCAGACAATGGCCTGACCGGCCGCCACATAAAGCATCAGATTCGGGATACCGAAACGGCCAAAGCGCCGCTCCAATTTATAAAGCCAATTCATCCGCGCAGCACGCTCCTTTTTGCTCAGTTTCGTTTACTTTACCAGAAAATAATCCATTTGAAAAGCCTTTTGAGGCGAATGATTTGTTTTTGTTGTATGAACGCCCGTTGAAAAGTTTTCAACGTTTTCCACCGAGATTCCAACATTCCCCGCCTGGTTATTCAACGAAACGTTGAACTCAACGGTGTTTTCCACGCGTTTTGTTGAAAACTCAGGGCTTTTCACCGGGTTTTAAACACTTTCAACATACTTTTCAACACACACTTGGAAAACTCTTCGTATAACCAGTGGGGAAAACTATGTTTATTTTTTGATGAAAATTCACTTTCTGGTCTTATGGAATGGATTTTTCGCGCAATTTCGAGTGAAAAAGGGATTTTTTTCCTGTGAAAAAACGAGGCTGCCATCCCTGGCGGAACAGCAGCCTGCATTCCCGGAAAAAAGGGAACTTTCGTCTTTATTTTTTGTCTTCAGTGCTTTTCTTCCAGCGCATGGAAGCCTTCTCCGAAGACCTCGTTTGCCTCGCAGATCATCACCATGGCCCGGGGGTCTACCCGATGGGCCGCCTGACGCACCTTGAACACCTCATTGTTGGAGCAGGCACACAGGACCATGTCCTTTTTCGCGCCGGAATAGCTGCCGGTCACGTCCACCAGAGTGGCGCCGCGCTCCACCGCCCGGTCGATCTCCTTGGCCACCTCACGGCCGTAATCGGTGATGATCATGGCCAGCTTGCCGCTGCCCGCGCCGTACATGATCTTGTCCATCACGATGGTGAGGGCAAACACAGAGATCATACCATACAGCGCCGAGTCGATGTCACCGAAGGCGGGAACGCCCAGAAAGATGATGACTGCGTCCATGATCATGCTGATCTGCCCAAAACTGAAGTGGGGCGCCTTGCGCTTGGCTGCATGGATCAGGAAATCCGCACCGCCGGTGGAGGAGTTGCGCATATAGATGATGGCAAGGCCCGCGCCCATCAGAATGCCGCTGAATACCGCCGCCAGCAGGCGGTTGCTGTCGTAAACAGGGAAGAGGGGCAAAATGCCGTCGATGATAATGGTGCTGATGATCATGGTACGCAGGCTTTTCAAAAAGAATCGCCGGCCCAAAATGCGGAAGGTACCCAGAATGATGGGGATGTTCAGCACCAGGGTCATGGTACCGATGGGCAGGCCGGTGAGGAAGTTGATGATCAGTGCCAGACCCGAAAGTCCGCCGGGTGCGAATCCGCCCTTTGCCGCAAAGGTGTACACACCCACGCCGAACAGAATGCTGCCCACAGTTTCAAACAGCACATCCATCAAGAATTCCTTGCGTTTTTCCGTCACACTGATTTCCTCCTTCAAACCGACGCAGGGGAAACTCTTGCACATCGCCCCGGGCGCCGGATAAAACAAAAACGGCTTTTTTCACAACAACGCTTTGCTCAAACGCTTTGCTCAAAAAAGCCGTTATCTTTTCCTACTTTTATTATAGCCGAAACCGGACCAAAAGGCAAAAATTCTTTTGTAAAAACATGGGAAAAGCAGAAAAAAGCGCCCCCGCACTGTGCGCACAGTGCGAGGGCGCAGGTTCAGCATATCATGCCGTGACCCTTGCGGGGAGGATTACTCCTCGGTGGAGTACAGCTTAACCAGCTTCTGCAGGTAAGCGTAGCGCTCCTTAGCCTTCTTGTCGGCCAGATCGAACAGCTCTTCAGCACGCTCGGGGAAGGCCAGCTTCAGGCGGCTGTAACGGGTCTCGTTGGAGATGAACTCCTTGTAATCCGCGGTAGCAGGCTTGGAGTCCAGGGTGAAGGGGTTCTTGCCTTCGGCCTTCTTGCGAGGATCGAAGCGGAACATGTTCCAGTAGCCAGCAGCCACGGCCTTCTTCATCTCGGCCTGGCAGTTGGTCATACCGCCCTTAACACCGTGCATCTCGCAGGGAGCGTAGCCGATGACCAGAGAAGGACCATGGTAGCTCTCGGCCTCGGTCAGAGCCTTGATGGTCTGGTTCATGTCGGCGCCCATGGCGATCTGAGCAACGTAAACGTAGCCGTAGCTCATAGCGATCTCGCTCAGGCTCTTCTTGCCGATGGCCTTACCGGCGGCTGCGAACTGAGCAACCTGACCGATCTGGCTGGCCTTAGAAGCCTGTCCGCCGGTGTTGGAGTAAACCTCGGTGTCGAAGACCATCACGTTGACGTCCTCACCGGAAGCCAGCACGTGGTCCAGACCGCCGAAGCCGATGTCGTAAGCCCAGCCGTCGCCGCCGAAGATCCACACGCTCTTCTTGGAGAGGTAGTTCTTCTTGGGCAGGATAGCCTGGCTGTACTGGCAATCGGGCTCAGCCTCCAGCAGAGCAACCAGCTTCTTGGTGGCTTCGGCGTTGGCCTTGCCGTCCTCGTAGGTGGCGAAGTACTCTTCGATGGCAGCCTTCTTGTCGGGGTTGGTGGTAGCCTCAGCCAGCTCATGCAGCTTGGCAGCCAGAGACTCGCGGATCACCTTCTGGCCCAGGTACATGCCCAGACCGTGCTCGGCGTTGTCCTCGAACAGGCTGTTGGCCCAAGCGGGACCGAAGCCGGACTCCTTGTTGGTGGTGTACGGAGAGGTAGCAGCGGGGCCGCCCCAGATGGAAGAACAACCGGTAGCGTTGGAGATGTACATACGCTCGCCGAACAGCTGAGTGATCAGGCGGCCGTAAGCGGTCTCGGCACAGCCGGCGCAGCTGCCGGAGAACTCCAGCAGGGGCTGGTTGAACTGGCTGCCCTTCACGGTGGTCTCAGCCATCATGCCGTCCTTCTTGCGGATGTTCTCAACACAGTAGTTGAACACATCCTGCTGAGCGGCCTGGCTCTCCTGAGGCACCATGGTCAGAGCCTTGGTGGGAGCGGGGCAGACGTTTACGCAAACGCCGCAGCCCATGCAGTCCAGAGGAGAAACGGTCATGGCGAACTTGTAGTTCTCGCAGCCCTTGCCGGTCATCTTCTTGCTCTTCAGAGCCTCGGGAGCGTTGGCAACCTCCTCGTCGGTCAGAGCGAAGGGACGGATGGTGGCATGGGGGCAAACGTAAGCACACTGGTTGCACTGGATGCAGTTGTCGGGATTCCACTCGGGAACCATCACGGCAACACCGCGCTTCTCGTAAGCAGCAGCGCCCTGAGCGAACTGGCCGTCCACGTAATCCACGAAGGCGGAAACAGGCAGGCTGTCGCCGTCCATCTTGGCAACGGGCTCCATGATGTTCTTGACCATCTTCACGGTGTCGGCATTGCCGGCCAGAGCAGCGTCGTTGGCCTCGTCCACAGCGTTGGCCCAGTCAGCGGGAACCTCAACCTTGTGGTAGGCGTCGAAGCCGGCGTCGATGGCCTTCCAGTTCATCTCAACGATGGCCTGGCCCTTCTTGGCGAAGGTCTTCTCGGCAGCCTGCTTCATGTACTTGATGGCATCCTCGCGGGGCAGAACACCGGCCAGAGCGAAGAAAGCGGACTGCAGGATGGTGTTGGTGCGCTTGCCCAGACCGATCTCAACAGCCTTGTCGATGGCGTTGATGGTGTACAGCTGGATGTTGTTGTTGGCAATGTAGCGCTTGGACTCAGCGGGCATATGGTGAGCCAGCTCTTCGTCGCTCCACTGGCAGTTGATCATGAACACGCCGCCGGGCTTTACGTCCTGAACCATCTTGTAGCCCTTAACAACGTAGCTGGGGTTGTGGCAGGCCACGAAGTCAGCCTTGTTGATGTAGTAGGGGCTCTTGATGGGCTTGTCGCCGAAGCGCAGGTGGCTGATGGTCACGCCGCCGGTCTTCTTGGAGTCGTACTGGAAGTAAGCCTGGATGTACTTGTCGGTGTGGTCACCGATGATCTTGGTGCTGTTCTTGTTCGCACCAACGGTGCCGTCGCCGCCCAGACCCCAGAACTTGCACTCCTTGGTGCCTTCTGCAGCGGTGTTGGGAGCGGGCTTCTCTTCCAGGCTCAGGTTGGTCACGTCGTCCACGATGCCCAGAGTGAAGCGGGCCTTGGGAGCGTCCTTAGCCAGCTCGTCGTATACGGCGAACACGCTGGCAGGAGGAGTATCCTTGGAACCCAGACCGTAACGGCCGCCCACAACGGTAGCGGTGTTGCCAGCCTCACGCAGAGCAGCAACAACGTCCAGGTACAGGGGCTCGCCCAGGCTGCCGGGCTCCTTGGTGCGATCCAGCACAGCGATCTTCTTCGCGGTAGCGGGGATGGCAGCCAGCAGCTTCTCAGCAACGAAGGGACGGTACAGGCGAACCTTTACCAGGCCGACCTTCTCGCCCTTGGCGGTCAGGTAATCGATAACTTCCTCGGCTACGTCGCAGATGGAGCCCATGGCTACGATCACGCGCTCAGCGTCGGCAGCGCCGTAGTAGTTGAACAGCTGGTAATCGGTGCCCAGCTTCTCGTTGACCTTGGCCATGTACTTCTCAACCACAGCGGGCAGAGCGTCGTAGTACTTGTTGCAGGCCTCACGATGCTGGAAGAAGATGTCGCCGTTCTCGTGAGAACCGCGCATGGAGGGATGCTCGGGGTTCAGAGCGTGGGCGCGGAACTCGTTGATGGCGTCCCAGTTGACCATCTCAGCCAGATCGGCGTAGTCCCACTTCTCGATCTTCTGGATCTCGTGGGAGGTACGGAAGCCGTCGAAGAAGTTGATGAAGGGAACGCGGCCCTCGATGGCAGCCAGATGGGCTACAGCGGCCAGGTCCATAACTTCCTGAGGATTGGTCTCAGCCAGCATGGCGAAACCGGTCTGACGGCAGGCGTAAACGTCGCTGTGATCACCGAAGATGTTCAGAGCGTGGCTGGCCACACAACGGGCAGACACGTGGAACACGCTGGGCAGCAGCTCGCCGGCGATCTTGTACATGTTGGGGATCATCAGCAGCAGGCCCTGAGAAGCGGTGAAGGTGGTGGTCATAGCACCGGCAGCCAGGCTGCCGTGTACAGCGCCGGCGGCGCCGGCCTCGGACTGCATCTCCATTACCTTAACCTGGGTACCGAAGATGTTTTTGCGGCCGGCAGCGGACCACTGGTCCACGTAGTCGGCCATGGGGCTAGACGGGGTGATGGGGTAGATAGCAGCAACTTCGCTGAACGCATACGCTACGTGAGCGGCAGCGGTGTTGCCATCCATAGACTGTTTTGCTCTAGGCATTTTTCTTCCTCCATAACAATTCAGTATTTAACGTCCTGGCCCCGGGGATCGGGGGAATGGGCGCTATTACTTAACTATATTCTAGCAAATCAAAATGGCAAAGTAAACTATTTTCGGGCAGCTTTTTCGGTCAGATTCGGTTTTTATCCTTGCATTTTCGCCCCCCTGCACAGGGCGTTCCGCCCATTTTTTTACAAAAGCTTCATCCAGCCCCGGCCGGGTCTCGTTGACAAGGGGTTTTGATTGCTTTAATATGGTAATTGACCGGTTTTCGCGCCGCCTGGTACGGGCCGGAAAAACCGGGCCGCGGCCCTTTGGAAGGCCGCCCCGAAAAAAGGAGTTTTGAACGATGGATACCCCGGGTGTTTTTCCCGGCTTTTCCAGCCTCGCCGCCCTTTTGGTGTGCTGCGCGGTGGGGCTTTTGCTGCTGGCCGCCGGTCTTCTGGGCGGCTGGGCCGCCGCCAAAAAGGAAATGCGGCTGCCCGGCTGGCTTTCCCGCCTGCTGGCCCCGGCCGGGCTGGGCAACGACGAGACGGTGACCGAGGAGGACCTGTTCGAGCTGGTGGACGACGCGGACGAACAGGACCTGATCGACACCGCCCAGAAAACCATGATCACCAACATCTTCGACCTGTCCGACGTAACCGCGGGCGACGTGATGACCCACCGCACCGACATGAACGCGGTGAATGAGCACGCCTCCTGCCGGGAGGCGGTGGAGCTGGCCCTTTCCACCGGCAACAGCCGACTGCCGGTCTACCGCAAAAGCCTGGACAATGTGACCGGCATTCTGTACGTGAAGGATCTGCTGCGGCTGTTCGACGACCCCGGCGTACTGGAACGGCAGGTGAGCGAGTTCGCCCGCAAGGCCATGTATGTGCCGGAGAGCCGCCCCGCCGGTGAGCTGATGATGGACTTCAAAAAGCAGCACACCATGATGGCCATTGTGGTGGACGAATACGGCGGCACCGCCGGGCTCGTGACCATGGAGGACATCCTGGAGGAGATCGTGGGCGACATTCAGGACGAGTACGACACCGAGGAAGCCGAGCTGACCCCCTGCGAGGGCGGCTTTGTGGCGGACGGCGCGCTGGATCTGGAGGACGTGTTCGAGGCCTTTGGCATGGAGTGCCCCGAGCGCACCGACGAAGAGGAGTTCGACACGGTGGGCGGTCTGATCGCCGACCGGCTGGGCCGCATTCCGGAGAATGGCGAGCAGGCCAGCGCCCAGTGGGGCGGGCTGTGCTTCACCTGCCTGGAAGTGCGGGAGCGGCGCATCCAGCGTGTGCGCTGCACCCGGGTGGAATCCCCTGAAACTGAAAACGAGGAAAAGGAGCGTTGAACCGTGGCACATTTTGAGAAAACCCTGGACAGCGACACCCGGTTTGAGGGCCGGGTCTTCACCCTGACGGTGGACACCGTGGAGCTGGAAAACGGCCGCACCTCCACCCGCGAGGTGGTACACCACAACGGTGGCGCCTGCATCGCTGCCCTGACCGAAAACGATGAGGTCTATCTGGTCCGGCAGTTCCGTTACGCCTTCGGGCAGGAGCTGTGGGAGCTGCCCGCCGGTAAGCTGGAAAAGGGCGAGGACCCCTTCGAGGCCGCCAAGCGGGAGCTGGGCGAGGAATGCGGCCTGACCGCCGAGCACTTTGTGGATCTGGGCCCCGTGTATCCCACCGTGGGCTACTGCACCGAGATCATCTACTGCTGGGCTGCCACCGGTCTGACCCCCTGTGACATGCATCTGGACGAGGACGAGTTCCTCACCCCGGAAAAGGTGCCCTTCGACCGGGCCGTGGAGATGGTGCTGTCCGGCGAGATTCGGGACAGCAAGACCGCCATCGCCCTGCTGAAGATCAAGGCCCTGCGGGACGCGGGCCGGATGTGAGGTTCCGCTTATTTCATTGCAAACAAAACCGCCGTTTCGGAAAACCCGAAACGGCGGTTTTGTTTCGTTTTCACATAATGGCTTGCCCCTGCATGTAGAGCACCGCGTAGGCGAAAAGCGCCAGCGCGCTCAGGCCGCCAAGCGCTGCCCGCAGCCAGGTGCAGCGGATGCTTCCCAGCAAAAAGAACACCGGCAGGCAGCCCAGCAGATACCGGGGGCCGCTGATCATCCAGCCCGCCAGGTAGGTCATGCCCAGATAGGCCCCGCCCCAGATAAGCCACTCAGTGCGCGCACCAGTGAACATCCCCCAGAAAAGCAGCGCCAGCACCACAAAATACAGCACCACCTGGGGCCAGTAGATGAAGCTTGCCAGGCCCGGATATTGCAGCGCCAGGTTCCAGTGCTGGGTCAGATTTTCGCCGATCCATTTGGTGGTCTGATACCAGGGCGGCGCAGCCTGAAATTCCAGAAAGGCAAACCAGTCGCCGAACACCAGCCGGTTGCAGGCAAGATATCCGCCCCAGCCCGCCGGAATCAGCAAAAGGCCAAGACTTTTGAGACCCTGGCGGCCGCTCTGACTGGCCCGCAGCCAGAGCCAGAGCACCGGCAGCAGCAAGACCATCCCCTGGGTTCGGCAAAGCGCCGCAAGACCGCCCAGCAGCCCGGCCCAGCCCCAGCGCCCGGTGAGCGCCAGCCGTATACAGCCCAGGCAGAGCAGCAGAAACAGGCTTTCGGTATAAACGCCCATGCTGAAAAAGGCAAAGGGATACACCGCCAGAAAGCCCACCGCCCAGACAGCCCGGGTCCGGGGCAGCCAGTGCCCGGCCAGGCTCAAAGCCACAGCTCCGCAGCCGCCCCAGCACAGCTGGCTGACCAGAAGGCCCGCCAGCTCGAAATTGCCCCCGGCCAGCAGACTCATCAGCCGGATGCACAGCGGATAGAGGGGATAGAAAACGATCCATTTGGCATCCTCGCCCGAAGGCACATAGCCGTTTTGTGCAATGAACAGATAATGCGGGCTGTCGCCCGCCTGGGTGAATCGCTGCCAGAAATGGGTCAGAAAGGCCCCAAAGCCGCCGCTCTGGTTCAGAGTGAGCCAGGCAAAAAACAGCACCGCCCACTGCACCGCCAGCACCGCAACAAAAGCAGCGGCATAATCCCGCCGGGAAAACCGGGCGGGACGGAGCAGCGGCTCCTCCCGCCGGAACACCCGCCAGTCCGGCAGCGGCACCGGCATCCAGCCCAGCAGCGTCAGGCAGCGCAGCGCCAGAATCAGTACAAAGGCGATCATCCCGCCGCCGCCCAGCCAGCCAATCACCTGCGCCATTGTATCCTCCTTGCCGCGCGGTTTTATGCGTTCAGCATGTACACCGCGCCGTAGAAATTAAACAGAATCGCCGCCAGCAAAAGCCCCCGGGCGGCTGGTCCGGCCTCCCATTTTCGTCGGGCGAAAAACAGCAGGCAGAAGGGGAAGGGGTCCACCAGATACCGGGCCCCGAACTGCCAGCCGCCCAGCGTGCGGTGCAGGCAGAGCACCACCACCGTGAGCAGATAGCAGCCCACCAGAATGCCGTCCGCCCAATCCAGCTGCTTTTTCCGCAGTCCCACGATCAACGCCAGCAGCCAGAGCAGCAGCAGGGGGTTGGCCAGAAAGGGCAGAAAGCCGTTGAAGGTGGGGAAGGAAAGATCCAGCGTTTCGGTGAGCAGCACCGGGCGCAGCAGATTTTTCAGGTTGGGCCAGAAATACTCCAGATGGAACTGGCCATTTTCCTCCCGCATGAATTCCGGCAGAAAGTTATGGCCAAACTCCAGCGGATTGCCAAAGCGCGCCCAGTTATACCACCCCAGAGCAAACGCCACCAAAGCGGGCAGCACGCTCACCGCCGCCAGATGCTTCCACCGGCCCTGCCGCACCGCGCTCCACACCGGCCGCAGAAACAGCACCACCGCCAGCAGGGCAGAGAAGGGCCGGCAGCCCACCGCCAGCGCCAGCAGGAAAAAGGCAGGCAGCTCCCGCCCGGCAAGCCAGAAAAAGCAGCCCCAGACGCAGAAGGCCAGCGCCAGCAGCTGGGCCAGCATCCATACGCCGCCGCTGGTGCTCAGCCAGAAGGTGTTGCTGCCCAGGCTCACAAACAGCGAAAAGAAGGCACAGGTCTCCGGGGTCTTTCCGCTCTGCCAGAAGAGCAGATACACCCCCGCCGCCACAGCCAGTCCATACAATGCCGCGATCAGATTGGAGGGCACCGCCCCACCCCACAGCGCCCAGGGCAGTGCCAATACCGAGGGGACCGGCGGAAAAGAGAGATAATACTCCCCGTTGAATATCGCCAGTTCCAACCACGGGTATTGCTCGCCGTTTTGGATGGCCATGCTGCCTTCCAGCCAGTTTTGGGCCTGAAGGAGATAGCTGTCGTAGGGATTCTGCGCCAGCAGCGTTCCACCCGCCAGCGAATGGAACAGCAGGATGCCAAAACCGAACAGGGCCAGCGACCCGGCCAGCGCGGCCAGATGCGCCCGGGAAAATGTGGGTTTGGATGCAGGCAAAACTCTCCCTCCTTCGTTTTTTCGCCTTTTTTGCGCGAAAATCAATTACTTTTCGTATTATTAATTTGATTTATACAACGAAAATCAAGTCTTCCAGTGCTGTGCTCCATGCCGCAGAAGCACTGTCCGCTTTTGATTATACCCGGTCACCGGAATCCGGTCAAAGCCTTTTCCTCCGCCGGGCGCAGAAAAAGGCCTTCCCGGTGGAGTAAGCCATCGGGAAGGCCTTTTGTTGTTTCACTTCATTTCGTTGCTCGTCAGCTCCAGCGCAGTGACCGTTTCGCCGCTCTCATCCAGCGTCATGGTCAGGGTACCGATATCTTCTGACGATTTGCCGGATACCCGGAACCATACCTGCCGGTTGCCCTGCTCGTCCCGGGCGTAATGCAGCTCGTCCCTCTCCGAATAGCCTGAGATGGCATACCTCACATCCTCCGGTGCTTCATCCATGCCCCAGCCTGCCCGGAGCAGGTCATCGGCCAGCTCATACTCGCTGAGGCCCGCCCCCTGCTGGTGCAGCGTCCAGGGGTCCAGCTGATGAATCGTACCGTTTTGGTACAGTGCCAGATTCACCCGGTAGGCAAGAGCCTGGGGCTGGCACAGGCACAGCGCCAGGAACAGCCCCGCCGCCGCAAAGGTGCCCAGGCGAATCCAGTCCAGGCCACGGAACACCGCCAGCAGTGCCAGCACGCTGACCGCCGCCAGCACCAGCATGAACCAGCTGGAGAGAATGCGCTTTTCGGTGAGCCCGAACCGGGTCACATACAGCCCCATCTTGGAGGCCCCCACCAGCACGAACAGCAGGTTCGATGCCATCAGGGCAGCGGTGAGGCCCCTCAGCAGCGGGCGCTGCTGAGGATTGCCCTTGCACAGCACATTGACCGCCAGCAGCAGCCCGAAGTTGAGCATCGCCACCGCGCACAGCTCGAAGAAGCCCCGCCGTGCATATTCCGCGGCGGTGAACCCGGCGGGAAGCCGGTCGAAAAAGGCGCCGAACAGGTAGCCCGCCTGCACCACGAAGAAGAGCAGATACAGCCCGCAGAAAGCAAGCAAACCCAGAGTCATGGCACTTTGGGGCAGGCAGCGCTGCTTATCCAGCGCCGCCAGCCAGCGGCTCTGCCGCTCCGGGTCCGGCTTCTGACGCAGCACGCTGCCCAGCGCCCCGTAAAGATAGGCGCCCACCGGCAGCGAGCCCACAAACATCAGCAGGCGGCCCGCCACCCATTCCGGCACCGTGAGCAGCTTGGCAAAGCGTTCCAGCAGTGAGGCAAATCCCGCGTCCGCCCCGGCCAGCAGCATGAGCGCCAGCAGGAACAAGGGAATCAGCAGGCAAAGAGCCAAACAGGCGCCCACCAGGTCCCGCTTTTTGTTCTGCCGTGCCGCCCGCACCCTGGCCCAGAGCTTTTTGAAGGCGTACCACATCACCTGAATGCGCAAAAAGAACCAGCAGAAGGGACGGCCCAGCAGACTTGCGGCCGCGTCCAGCAGGGCAAAGCAGCCGGTGCGCCCGCCGCCGGTGAGCAGACCCGCCCGGCAGACCAGCCAATACATGGCCGCCAGATGCAGGGCCAGAACCTGCCAGCCGTAGTAGCCGTATTCGTAGTCATTCCAGTAGCCCGCGCCGTAAAGCAGGGGACGCACAATCAGCAGATTTGCCAGCAGCAGCACGGAGAATCCCATCCACCACCAGCTCTCCGCCGGGGCCTTGCGGCCTGCCCGGCGCAGGAAAAATTCCGCCCCGCCGAAAAACAGCGCGCAGAACACCCCCAGCGCCACCGGATTCATGCTGCCCACATACCATTCGGCAAAGGGCAGAACCGGCCCGCCCAGCACCAGGCCGCAGAAATAAAACCAGCCCAGCAGATAGCTGTACAGCGCCGCGCCCAGCTGCAGCCGGGTCGCTTTAAACGGCTGAGCCGCTTTTGCTGTGTAGAGAGGCTGCGCACCGGCGGCCGGGTCAGCCGCCTGGCTGTTCGGCATGCCGGTTTGCGGCATCGCCCCGTTCTCCAAACGAATCCGTTCTTCCATGGATCATCCCTCCTGTTTCCGGCCGTTGCTTTTCCGGGGGTTGTTTTCCGGCAGAAGCTGGGCCTGCTGCACCTCGGGCCGGGTTTCCAAAATTGCCGCCGTGACGCCGTTCACCAGCAGCACCGCCAGCAGCAGCGTCCCGGAAACCATCTGTCCAGCGGGCTGGGTATCCAGCAGAGCACTGAAATCCTGAATCTCCACCAGATATCGGGTATAGGCGATCCAGCCGTAAAGGCTGATGGCGCAGGCGGCCAGACTGAGCGCCATACACCAGTGCCAGCGCCTGCCTTTGCGGGCCAGCAGCGCGCCGCCCAGCGGCGGGAGCGCCAGCGCCGCCAACCCCAGGAAAATACTCATCAGATTCCACCATTCCGGATGCAACATCCAGACTCCCTCCTTTGTTTCGCCTTGTTTTATTGATTTTCTTCCGGCACGTATTCCAGCAGGTCCGCCGGCTGGCAGTCCAGCGCCTTGCACAGCGCCTCCAGCGTGGAGAACCGCACCGCCTTGGCCTTGTTGTTTTTCAGAATGGACAGGTTGGCCGGGGTAATGCCCACCCGCTCGGCCAGCTCGCCCGCACTGATCTTGCGCTTTGCCATCATCACATCCAGATTGATCACAATCGGCATTGCCTTCTTCGCCTCCTCACACCGTCAGATCCAGCTCGTCCTTCATCTCGCAAGCCTGCCGGAACACGTTCTGCACGATGCGCAGAATCAACGCCATAAAGGCCGCCGCCACCATCACCATCAAGTAGGGCAGGTAATAGAGGGCACTGGCCAGGCAGATGGCCGCCACCGCCCAGCAGCAGCGGCTGAGCACGGCCAGACAGGTCACGTTCTGCTCCACGAACACCTGGCCCTTATCCAGATTGGCCAGCAGGCGATAGAGCCGGTAGAGTGCGAAATAAGCCGGAATGCTGGCGGCATAAATGGTGAGGAGAAACAGCGCCTGCCAGGGCAGGTCCCCCGTCAGCCGGTAGCGGGTCCAGCTCAAAAACCATTCCACCAGCCAGTAGGCCGCCACATCCACGCCCACCAGCACTCCGAGAAAAATCTTCACCAGCAGCTGGGAGATGGCCAGGCTGCCCACGGCGTCGTTTTGCTGTTTCATATCCCGTATTCCTCCGTTTCGCCCGGCCGCTCGCGTGCTTCCGGGCTTGTTTTGTTGGTACCACTCTACCACAGAGTTTATTGATTTTCAAGTGTTTTTTATCGTTTTTCGATATTTTTTAATTGTTTTTCAAAATTTCAATGTTCCATGTGGAACATGTTCTTTTCTTATTTTGGCATTTTCTGCAAAAAAACACCCTGTTTACGCTTGAACGCAAACAGGGTGTTTCTCAAATTTGATTCAGTCGAAAGGGAAGGACTTATTCTTCCTCGTCGTCCGCCGCAACGGGTTCCTCCGCCTGGGCGGCTTCCTCAGCGGCCAGTGCGGCCAGCTCCTCCTCGCTCAGAGCTTCCTCCGGCTCGTTCTCCGGCTTTTCCACCTCGGCGTCGTCGGAATGCTCGGTACGGGCCACGGTGACCACCCGGTCGCCCTCGCCCAGACGCATCACGCGCACACCGCTGCCGTAGCGGCTCTGGATGTTGATGTCCGCCGCGTGCATGCGGATGATGATGCCCTCCTGGCTGATGAGGATGATGTCATCCTCTTCCTCCAGCACCTTGATGCCGGCAACCTCGCCCTTGCCGTAGTTGCGGATGCCCTTGCCGCCGCGGCTCTGCAGGCGGTAGTCATCAATACGGCTGCGGCGGCCCTTGCCGTTCTCGGTCACGGTGAACACGGTGGCGCCGGGATGCACCACGCCAACGCCCACCACGTAGTCGCCCTCGGCCAGCCGGATGGCGCGCACACCGTGGCCCAGTCGGCCCATGCTGCGGGCGTCCTGCTCGTTGAAGCGGATGGCCAGGCCGTCGTGGGTGGCCACGATCAGCTCGTCCTCACCGGTGGTGATCTGGGTCCAGGCCAGGCTGTCGCCCTCGTACATGCTCACCGCCAGCAGGCCGCTCTTGCGGATGTTGGCATAGGCTTCGATGGGCGTACGCTTGATGACGCCCTGACGGGTGACCATAACCAGATAACCCTCGGCGTTTTCGGCGGGCATGCGCAGCATGCTGGTGACCTTCTCGCCGTTCTGCAGGGGCAGCAGGTTCACGATATTGGTGCCGCGGGAAGTGCGGCTGCCCTCGTAGATCTGGTAGCCCTTCAGCCGGTAGACGCGGCCCTGGTCGGTGACAAACAGCACGAAGTCGTGAGTGGAACCGATGAACAGCTCCTCCACAAAGTCCTCGTCCTTGTGGGACAGGCCGGAAATACCACGGCCGCCGCGCTTCTGCACCTGGTAGGTGTCCTGGGGCTGGCGCTTGATGTAACCCTCGTGGGTCAGGGTGAACACGCACTGCTCCACCGGGATCAGATCCTCGATGTCCACCTCGCCGGACACATGGGCGATCTCGGTGCGGCGGTCGTCGCCGTATTTCTCCTTGAGAACAGTCAGCTCCTCTTTCACGATGGCGTAGACCTTCTCGTCGCTGGCCAGGATGGAACGCCACTCGGCAATGTTGCCCTGCAGCTCGGCCAGCTCGCTCTCGATCTTCAGAATCTCCAGACCGGCCAGCTGTCCCAGACGGAAGGCACAGATGGCGGCAGCCTGCAGCTCGTCAAAGCCGAACCGCTCCATAATGGCCACGCGGGCTTCCGCCTGGCCGCCCTTGCAGGCGCGGATGGTGGCGATGATCTCGTCCACGATGTCGGTGGCGCGCTTCAAGCCTTCCAGGATGTGAGCGCGCTCCTCGGCCTTCTTCAGATCGAAGGCGGTGCGACGGCGCACAACCTGGGCCTGGAACGCCACGTAGCGCTCCAGCATGGTTTTCAGGGTCATGGTCTTGGGCACGCCGCCGTCCAGAGCCAGCAGGTGCACGCCCACGGTGTCCTGCAGCTGGGTATAGCGGTACAGCTGGTTCAGCACCACCTGGGGGTTCGCGTCCTTTTTCAGCTCAATGACGATCCGCATGCCGTGGCGGTTGGACTCGTCGTTCAGGTCGCTGATGCCCTCGATGCGCTTTTCCTTCACCAGATCGGCAATGTTCTCGATCAGGCGGGCCTTGTTGACCATGTAGGGGATCTCGGTGACGATGATCTGGAACCGGCCGTTCTTCTTCTCCTCGATCTCGGCGCGGCCGCGCAGGGTGATCTTGCCGCGGCCGGTGGCGTAGGCGGCGCGGATGCCGCTGCGGCCCATGATGATGCCGCCGGTGGGGAAGTCGGGGCCCTTGATGTGCTCCATCAGGCCGGCCAGGTCGATGTCCGGATCGTCGATCAGAGCCACCGCGCCCTCGATCACCTCGGTCAGGTTATGGGGCGGGATATTGGTGGCCATGCCCACGGCGATGCCGGTGGAGCCGTTGACCAGCAGGTTGGGGAACCGGCTGGGTAGCACGGTGGGCTCCTTCTTGGTCTCGTCGAAGTTCAGGCCGAAGTCCACAGTGTCCTTCTCGATGTCGGTGAGCAGGTCCACCGCCATTTTGCTCATGCGGGCCTCGGTGTATCGGTAGGCAGCCGGGGGGTCGCCGTCCACGCTACCAAAGTTACCCTGGCCGTCCACCAGAGGATAGCGCATGGAGAAATCCTGCGCCAGGCGGACCATGGCGTCGTAGACCGACGCGTCACCGTGAGGGTGGTAAGAGCCCAGCACGGCACCCACGGTATCCGCGCTCTTGCGGTAGGGGTGGCTGGGGTCGTTGCCGCGCTCGTACATGGTATACAGGATGCGGCGGTGCACCGGTTTCAGGCCGTCGCGCACATCCGGCAGCGCGCGGGCTACGATAACGGACATGGAATAGTCCAGAAAGGCCCGTTCGATCTCGTCTTTTACGTCCCGGACGATGAGGTGCGTGCCCGGGGTCACGTTATTTTCGATCATAGTTTCCGTTTCCTTTCCATTACACATCCAGATTTGCGTATTCCGCGTTCTTTTCGATGAACTGGCGGCGCGGCTCCACCTTGTCGCCCATCAGGATGGTGAAGGCCTCGTCGGCCTTTTCCGCGTCCTCGATGGAGATCTGCACGATGACCCGGTTGTCCGGATTCATGGTGGTTTCCCACAGCTGCTCGGGGTTCATCTCACCAAGGCCCTTATAGCGGTTGATCTTCACGCCCTGGCCCATCTCGGCGCTCATCTGGGTCATTTCCGGCTCGTTGTAGGCATAGCGTACGTCCTTGCCCTTGGCCAGCTTGAACAGGGGAGGCTGAGCGATGTACACATAGCCGCCCTCGATCAGCGGGCGCATGAACCGGAAGAAGAAGGTGAGCATCAGGGTGCAGATATGGCTGCCGTCCACGTCCGCATCGGCCATGATGAAGACCTTGTGGTAGCGCAGCTTTTCGATATCAAACTCCTCGCCGATGCCGCAGCCCAGGGCGGTGACCACAGGCATCAGCTTTTCGTTGCCGTAGACCTTGTCCAGGCGGGCCTTTTCCACGTTCAGCATCTTGCCCCACAGCGGCAGGATGGCCTGAATGTTGGAGTCACGGCCCATCTTGGCGCTGCCGCCGGCGGAATCACCCTCGACGATGAAGATTTCGGTCTTGGAGGGGTCTTTTTCGCGGCAGTCGGCCAGTTTACCGGGCATACGGCTGGTTTCCAGCGCGCTCTTGCGGCGCACCAGGTCCCGGGCCTTGCGGGCAGCTTCCCGGGCGCGGGCGGCCTGGGTGGCCTTCTCGTAGATGGCCTTGGCCACGCCGGGGTTTTCTTCCAAAAATTCCTTCAGCTTGTCGTAGACCATGCCGGAGACCAGGCTGCGCACCTCGGTGTTGCCCAGCTTTGCCTTGGTCTGGCCCTCGAACTGGGCCTCGGTGAGCTTGACGCTGATCACGCAGGTCAGGCCCTCGCGCACGTCGTTGCCGGTGAGGTTATCGTCCTTGTCTTTCAGGTAGCCTTTTTCACGGCCGAAGTCATTGATGACGCGGGTGAGGGCGTTCTTGAAGCCCTCCTCGTGCGTACCGCCGTCCGGAGTGTTTACGTTGTTGGCGAAGGACAGGATCAGCTCGTTGAAGCTGTCGTTGTACTGCATGGCCACTTCGGCGATGATATCGTCCTTCTGGCCTTTCAGGTGGATGACCTGGGGATGCAGCACGGTGTTATCCCGCTTTTTCTGCAGGTATTCCACGAAGCTGGCGATGCCGCCCTCGTAGTGCATGCTTTCGCGCACCACCTCGTCGCCCCGTTCGTCGGTGAAGGTGATGCGGATGCCCGCGTTCAGGAAGGCTTCTTCCCGCAGGCGGACCAGCAGAGTCTCGTAGTCATAGACGGTGGTCTCGGTGAACATGACCGGGTCCGCCTTGAAGCGCACGGTGGTGCCGGTGGAGGCAGCGGGGCCCAGCTTCTGCAGGGGGCCGTCCGGCACGCCACGCTGGAACCGCTGATAGTATTCGTAGCCGTCGCGGCGGACGATGACCTCCAGCCACTCGCTCAGTGCGTTTACCACGCTGGAGCCCACGCCGTGCAGGCCGCCGGCCACCTTGTAGCCGGAGTTTTCGCCGCCGAACTTACCGCCGGCGTGCAGCACGGTGAGAACAACGGTCACGGCGGGGATGCCCAGCTTGGGCTGGATGTCCACGGGAATGCCGCGGCCGTTATCGGTGACTTCGATCACGTCGTTTTTCTTGATGGTGACCTCGATATGATCGCAGAAGCCCGCCAGCGCCTCGTCGATGGCGTTGTCCACGATCTCGTAAACCAGATGATGCAGGCCCTTGGGGCCGGTGGAACCGATGTACATGCCCGGCCGTTTGCGCACCGCTTCCAGCCCTTCCAGCACCTGGATCTGGCTGCCGTCGTACTGGTCGGCGCCCTCCTGCGGCTGCTTGTTCAATTCTTCTGCCATTGTTTTGCCTCCTGTTGTTTTTGGGCGGATGAACGCCGCCCGGTGCGCGCCGTGCGCGCTCGTTCCTTTTGTCTGAAAATGCCCCGTCACACGCTGCCCAGCTGATCCAGCCGGCCGCAGCGCTTTTCCAGTGTTTTGGACGAGATGGGGCTGATGAATACCGTTTCGTCCGGGAAATCGGTGATCACAAAGCTTTTGGGAAGCTCGTCGCTCAAGGTAACCACCGCGCCCTCGGTTTCCGCGTGGCGCAGAAACGCCCGTGTATGCTTGGAGATCGAGGTGGTTTCAATATCAAAAATCCCGATGATATCTCGTGTATGGACCACGTAGTCCTGCCCTAAATGCAAATACATTTTTTTACCTACCCGACCGGTGGCTTGTACCGATCCGTTTATCCTTTCGCACCCGATTTTCCTCAGCAAGGGCCGCTGGCTGTCCTGTTGGCTCGATCTTCGGTGTGGAGTCGTGCTCTTTCGAATCCGTTCCCGTCAGTCTCAGCAAAACCGCACAGGCCATTTACATGCCCTTTTTGGTTTGTCTTAAACTCTGCCGGACAGGGGAGAACAGCCGTTTTTTTGCCCGGCCGGATGCAAACGGGGCTTCTTATAGCTTTTCCAGCACGCCGCCTTCCATCCGGAACAGCTCGCCTTCGGTTTTGTGGAACAGGCTGGAATCGCAGGCCGTCACGATGGTCTGCTTCTGGCGCATCCTGGTGAGCAGGTACTCCTGCCGGGTGGCATCCAGCTCGCTGAGCACGTCGTCCAGCAGCATCACCGGATGCTCCCCGGTGATTTCCTGGGCACAGCTGGCCTCCGCCAGCTTTAAGCTCAGCACCGCGCTCCGCTGCTGGCCCTGGCTGGCAAACAGCTTGGCGGGCTGGCCGTCCATCAGCACCGCGAAATCCTCCCGGTGAGGTCCTGCCGTGGAAAAGCCTGCCTTCAAATCCGCCTTCCGGCTCTCCCGCAGGGTTTCCAGCAGACCCTTGTCGCCGAAGCTGGGCTGATACACCAGCTCCAGACCCTCGCTTCCCTGGGAAATATCCCGGTAATTGGCGGTGGCCAGCGGCCGCAGCCGTTTCATGTAGTCCATCCGGCGCAGTGTGAGCTCCTGCCCGTAGCGGGCCAGTTCCTCGTCGAACACGTCCAGCATCTGGGCCGCTCCCGGTGTGCGCTCATAATGCTTGAGCAGCGCGTTTTTTTGGGTAAGCAGCCGGGCATAACGCCGCCAGGCTGCCAGATACCCCGGGTACAGCTGGCACAGCGCGGCGTCCAGAAAACGCCGCCGTCCCTCCGGGCTGCCCTTCACCAGGCTCAGATTGCCCGGCTCGAACACCACCGCCGTGAAGCTGCCCGCCAGCGCCGAGGCCCGGCCCAGGTCTACTCCGTTTCGCTTGGCCATCCGGCCCGGACGGGAGGTTTCCCGTCCGCCGATCGTCAGATAGATCTGGTTTTGCTGCCCGTCGCTGGTCTCTGTCTCCGCCTGTAGCACCGAAAAGGGCTGGTCCCGGGCGATAAGCTCCGCGTCCTTTGCACCCCGGAAGCTTTTGCCTCCAGTGAGCAGCCACACCGCCTCCAGCAGATTGGTCTTGCCCTGGCCGTTTTTGCCGCAGATCACCGTGAGCTCCGGGCAGGGGGTAAAGTCCGCCTGCCGGATGTTCCGGTAATCCTGCAGCGAAAGCTCCTTCAGCCGCATAGGGTTACTGCCCGTCGGCCACGGTCACAGTGCGGCCCTCCAGGGTCACGGTGTCTCCCGGGCGCAGCTTTTTGCCCCGCATCTCGCACACCTCGCCGTTCACCAGCACCTGCCCGGCCTGGATCAGCACCTTGGCTTCGCCGCCGGTTTCCACCAGACCCGCCAGCTTGAGCAGCGAGTCCAGCTTGATAAATTCCGTATGGATCAGAATTCGTTCCATCGTATCAGTTCCTTTGTGTTTTGTGAGTTTCCAGTATGAGTTTGTCTGCCGTTTTCGGTTGGAATGGTCCTCAACGCCCCGCAAACAAGCCTTAAAACGGTTTTTCTGCGTTTTTCAGGCTCCAACCGTTTCAAAGCCTAAAATGCGCCAGCAGCGATTTATGACCGAAAGGAGGTTGGGGACCGGCGCAAAGCCCCAGTCCTCAATCCTTGCTCAAATGGACGAGGCATGCGCATTTCAAGACCGTTTATTTATGCATTCAAATATGCAATTGCGCGCATCAACGCAACATTTGTCCAGCTTAGTCGTTTTTGAAGCGGACGGGCAGCACCAGATAGATGAAGTCTTCGCCTTCCTCGGGCAGGATCTTCACCGGGCTCAGGGGGCCGCTCAGCTCCAGCACTACCTTATCGCAGCGGGCATTGCGCAGCGCGTCCAGCAGATAGCGGTTGTTGAAGCCGATCTCCACCGGATCGCCCTCCACCTGAGCGGAAAATTCGTCCACGACCTTGCCCAGATTGGTCTGGCAGCGAACGGTCACCTTGCCGGAGGCATCGAAGAGGATGCGCAGCGGGTTTTTCAGCCGCTCGGTGATGATCAGACTGGCGCGCTCGATGGTATCAATGAAATCTCTGGTCTCCAAAACCACCCGGGTCTTGCAGCCGTTGGGGATCACATTGGCATAATTCAGGAATTCGCCCTCGATCAGCCGGGAGAGAATGGTGTAGTTTCCGGAGTTGAAGACCACGAACCGGCGGTTGGCGGAAATGCGCACGTCATCCTCGTCATCGCCCAGCAGTTTGTTCACCTCGGTGAGGGTCTTGGCCGGAATGATGATGCGGATGTGTTTTTCCGCCTGGACCGGACGCTCCACAATGGCCAGCCGGTAACCGTCCAGCGCAACAACCGTGAGTTTGTCCTCTTCAATGGCGAACAGCTCGCCGGTGTGTGCAGGTTTTTTGTCATCCTGGCTGACGGCGTAAAGAGTTTTTTCGATCATGCCCCGCAGCATACCGGCCTTGATGGTCAAAGTATGGTCCGCGCCCGGGGTGGGGAGATCGGGATAGTCGGAAGCGCTCATGGCAAGAATGTCGAATTCCGCCACACCGCCCTTAATGGTGGCGTTGCCGGATTCGTTGGTGTAGATGCTCACCTCGCCGCTGGGCAGCCGGCGGACCATGTCGCCCAGAAGCTTGGCAGACAGAACGATCTCACCGGCCTGGCGAACATTGGCTTCGATGGTGGTGGTGATGCCCATTTCCAGATCGTAGCCAGTCAGGGTGAGCTGGAAACCTTCGGCTTTTAGGAGGATACCCTCCAGAGCGGGAATTGAGGACCGAAGTGTGACGGCCTTCGACACACCGTCAATGGCACCGGACAGAAGTGCTTTGTCGCAAACAATGTTCATGCGGTTGCTCCTTTCTTGCGATGAAAATTCGTTTTTGGTCTTCAAATAGCATAGTTTCAGGTAGACGTAGTAATAGGGGGTGTGAAAACTGTGGAAAAGTGGCGCGAGGCCTTTTGAAGACCGGGTTTGTGGGCTGTGGAAAGGTGAGCCCGGTTTGTTAAAAAAATGTGGATAAGCGAAAAATGAAAAGTTTTACACATGCCCTGTGAAATAGCGATTGTTGAATGTTGAAAAGAAACAGAAAAACTTTTTGGCTGTTTTCAGGGGCAAATGAGGGAAATATTGCAGTTTGTATAATTTTGAAGGTCACGAAACGTGTCGTGATGGGTGTGGGAAAACCCGCGCAAAATCCGCCTTTTTTGAAAAAAGCCGGACAAAGCGCGGTTCATATGGTAGAGGGAAAAGAAAGAATAAAGGAACAGAAAAGGGGAGAAGGGCCAAAACAGGTACAGCCGGCAGGGGCGCCATGCTGTACCCGATATTCCCAAGGGCGGCCCGCCCCTGGCCTTTAGGAGCGAACGTTTTTGATGATGTCCTCCACCGTTTCCTTCAGGTGGCGGTCGTTGTTCAGATTGTTCTCCATGGATTTCAGGGAGTACACGATGGTGGAGTGATCCCGGCCGCCGAACTCCTTGCCGATGTCCTCCATGCTCATGCCGGTGATCTCGCGCACCACATAGATGGCGGTCTGCCGGGCAGAGGAGATGTTGGCTGTGCGGCGCATGCCCCGGATCTCCGCGGGGGTCACGTTGTAAGTGCGGCCCACCTCGCCGATGATCTTTTCGATGGTAACCGGAACCGGTTGGGTCTCGTTCAGAATATCCTTGATGGCATTCTGAGCCACGCCGATCACCGGCTGGATGCCTTCCAGCATGTAATAGGCGTTCAGCTTTTTCACGGCGCCTTCCAGCTGGCGGATGTTGTTTTTCAGATGGTTCGCGATGAACTCGGCCACGTCATCCGGCATGTCCAGATTGAACAGCTCGGCCTTGCGGCGGATGATGGCCACTCGGGTCTCGAAGTCCGGCGGCTGAATGTCCGCGGTGAGGCCCCACTCGAACCGGGTGCGCAGACGCTCCTCCAGGCTCTTGATCTCCTTGGCGGGGCGGTCGCTGGCCAGCACGATCTGCTTGCCCGCGTTGTGCAGCGTATTAAAGGTATGGAAGAACTCCTCCTGGGTGCTTTCCTTGCCGGCGATGAACTGGATATCGTCCACCAGCAGCACGTCCGCCGCCCGGTATTTCTGGCGGAAGCTCTCGGTGTTGCCCTCCCGGATGGCAGTGATGATCTCGTTGGTGAACTTCTCGCAGTCCACATACACAATATTAAAGTCCGGGTGGTTCTTCTTGATCTCCACCTGAATGGCGTTGAGCAGGTGCGTTTTACCCAGACCAGACTGGCCGTAGATGAACAGCGGGTTGTAGGCCCCGGAGGGATTGGAGGCAACCGCCTGCGCCGCCGCATAGGCGAACTGGTTGGAGGGACCCTTGATGAAGTTTTCGAAGGTGAAGTCGTATTTGCCGCTGGGAGCGCTGACCGGAGCAGGTTTTTCCGGTTCCGGGGCGGGCTTTTCCGGTGCGGCTGCGGGCACGACGAGCTCCACCTCCACATCGAAGCCCAGCACCGCGGCCAGAGCTTCTTTCAGCAGAGGAGTATAGCGGTCCCGCACGATGGTGCAGATGAAATCATTGCGCACAGCCAGCACGACCTTGCCGCTGCCCTCGAAGCTCACCGCCTCCAGCCCGTCGATGTACAGGTTGTAGGTGGCGTCCACCAGGCGCTCCTTGCAATAGGCCTTCGCTGCGCTTAAAACGTCGTTAAAGGAATCCATAGGCAAAAACGCTCCATTATTATTGAAAATTAGTATCTGATTGATTATATCACAAAAAAACGACCTTTACAATGTTATTTATTATACTATAGCTATAGTAGCCGCTGTAAGGGGTCTAAAAACGCGTTTTCGCAAATCGCCAAAGGGGGCACAAAGGCCCGCCGTATCTGCGTGTACACGGCAAAACAGGCCAAAACAAGCTGTAAAGCAAAAAACTTTGCGGAAAGTGTTGACAAAGGCGGAAATCATCCGCTATACTTTTATGATGCAAGGTCATCTGTGTACCTGCACAGAGAAAATCAATAAAATCTGCCCCATTGCGGGGCCTTTTGGAGGATATCGTCATGAAAAGAACTTTTCAGCCCAAGAAGCGTCAGCGCAGTGGTGTGCACGGCTTTCTGAAGAGAATGGCCAGCAAGAACGGCCGCAAGGTGATCGCCGCCCGTCGTGCCAAGGGCCGCGCCAAGCTGTCTGCCTAAGTGTAAAACAAAGCCCCGCTTTTTGAGCGGGCAAGCTTGCAAGGCCACTGAGTTGTTAGTGGCCTTGTTTTTCCATACGGGGGAAGATCCATGCGCTACCGGCCGATCACCCGCAACAAGGAGTTTGCCCGGGCCTATGCCCGGGGAAAGGCCTTTGTGCATCCAAAACTGGTGTTGTATGTGATGAAGAACCGTCTGGGGCATACCCGGGTGGGCATCACCGCAACCAAAAAAATCGGCAACGCCGTGCACCGAAACCGGGCGCGGCGGGTCATCCGTGCCGCCTTGTACCAGACGCTGCCCTATGATGTGGGCGGGCTGGACCTGGTGTTCGTGGCGCGGGGCCAGACCACCCGCTGCAAGAGCGGCGAGGTGCAGAAGGCTGCCGAACAACTGCTGAAAAACGCGGGCCTGGTCAGATGATCGCCCGCGTTTTAGTGCTACCCATAAAGTGGTACAAGAAATACCTCTCGCCCCATCTGGGCACAAATTGCCGCTTCCTTCCCACCTGCAGTGAATATGCCATGGAGGCACTGCGCACCCATGGCGCGGTGAAGGGAAGCATCCTGGCGGTGTGGCGCATTCTGCGCTGCAACCCGCTGTGCAAGAGCGGTTACGATCCGGTCCCGCCCAAAGGACGCTGGAAAAACGACGACCGCCGCCTGGTCCGCTGACTGCGGACGAACCTTACCCATCGCCTCTTGTGACGCGCCCCGTTTTGCGCCGGGGATGTGTCCCACGATAAAATCTACAAAAGCCCTGGCGCGCAAACGGGGCGGATAGGAAAAAGAATTATGGGAATTTTAGGCATTCTCGGCACGCCCCTCGGCTATGTGCTGCAGTGGATCTACCAGTTTGTGGGCAACTACGGCTGGTCCATCATCCTGTTCACGGTCATCGTGCGCCTGCTCTCCTTCCCGCTGCAGATTAAGCAGCAGAAGAGCACCGCCCGCATGGCTGCGTACCAGCCGATGATCCAGGAGATCCAGAAAAAGTACGCCAAGGACAAGGAAAAGCAGAACGAAGAGCTGATGCGCATGCAGCAGGAATACGGCTATAACCCCGCCGCCGGCTGCGCGCCCATGCTGATCAACTTCCTGGTGATCTTCGGCATCATCGAGGTGGTTTACCGCCCGCTGAAGTACATCATGCACCTGCCTGCCGAGGCTCTGAACGCCGCGGCCGAGCAGCTGGGTATGGCTGCCAACAACTACATGGCCCAGAGCGAGATCATCAAGCAGGTCCAGCTGGACCCCAATGTGTTCGGCAACATCTTCACCGCCGAGCAGATCGAAGCCATGCAGAACTTCAATGTGAACTTCCTGGGCATTAACCTGATGGACAAGCCCGGCTTCGCGCTGAACACTCTGCTGATCTTCCCCCTGCTGAGCATCGTCACCATGGCTATGCTGAACGTGATCACCATGAAGATGAGCGGTCAGCAGATGCAGGGCAGCATGAAGTGGATGCCCTGGATCACCAGCCTGATGTTCGTCTGGTTCGCCTTCCAGGTGCCCGTGGGCTTCTCTCTGTATTACACCGTGTCTAACCTGTTCATGTTTATCCAGAGCGTAATTCTGCGCAAGATGTACGATCCCGAGAAGCTGAAGGTGGAGATCGCCGCCGAGATCGAGGCCAAAAAGCTGGAGCGCAAGGCGAAAAAGCAGGTGACCGTGGTGGAGAACGGCAAAGAGACCACCCGTTCGGTCAACGAGGCAGAACTGAACCGGCTGCGCCTGGAAATGGCCCGCAAGCAGGACGAGGAAAAATATAAGGACGAGCGGACCGTACCCCTGAGCCAGCTGAACAAGGAGGAATGAGTCATGCGTGAAGTGATCGTTACCGGGAAGACTGTGGAGGAGGCCACCGAGGCCGCCTGCGCCCAGCTGGGCCTTCCCCGTGAGGAAGTGAGCATCGAGATCCTGGAGATGCCGGTGCACCGTCTGTTCAAGAAGATCCCCGCTAAGGTGCGCGCCACCGTGCAGGAGCCCGAGGTGGAGACCCCGGCCGAGCCCGTGGCTGCGGCCCAGCCCGAGGAGAAGGCGGTTGAGGTACAGCCTGCCGCTGAGGAAAAGGCCGCTCCCGCAGAGGAGAAGCAGGAGGCCGCTCCCCAGGAGGAGGCCACCGTACAGGTGGACGTGGACAGCAACGAGAAGCTGGCCGCCGCCGTGGCTTACCTGAAGGAGATCTTTACCCTGATGGGTGCGGGCGACGTGGAGATGCACGTGGAGAAGCAGGGCGAGGCCCACATCGTGAAGGTGGAAGGTGAGGACGTTGGCGTTCTGATCGGCCACCGTGGCGAGACCATGGAGAGCCTGTCCTACCTGGCTGGCCTGGCGGCCAACCGCCTGGGCGGCGACTACCTGAAACTGGGTCTGGACGTAGCCGGCTATCGCGGCAAGCGGGAGAAGGACCTGGAGGCTCTGGCCCGCCGCATGGGCGCGAAGGTGGCCAAGACCGGCCGCAGCTATGCCATGGACCCCATGAACCCCTACGAGCGGCGCATCATCCACAGCACCATCAGCACTATGGAGGGCCTGCGCAGCGAGTCCAAGGGTGAGGGTGCGGATCGCCGCGTTGTGATCTACTCCACCGATCCCAATGCTCAGAACCGCAGCCGCAGCGGCGGCCGTGGTCAGCGTGGCGGCCGCGGTCAGCGCGGTGGCCGTGACCGCAAGAGCGGCGGCTTCAAGGGTGAGCGGCGCAGCAGCGTTCCCGGCCGGGAGTTTGCCAGCGCCCAGCGCACCGAGGGTGCAGCCCCTGTTGCTCCCAAGCGCACTCAGGTGATCGATGATGCCGAGGGCTTTGCTCTGTACGGCAAGATCGAGCTGTAAGAAACGCGCATACATAAAATTCACCGCGGCATGCGGCCCCCAAGCGGAGCTGCGTGCCGCGTTTTTTACCGTCTTGATTCACTACTGATTGTATTATATTTGAAAATATTACAAGAGTGCGAAAGCTTCGGCGGCCCCGTTGCGCTTTTTTGCGGGGCATGATAGGATAGGAGTACAAGATTTTTCCAGACAGGAAAGGAAGGATAAAATGCGTTTGGAGCGAATGAACGGTTGGCAGGACCCCCGATTTGAAGCGTTGTGGGAGCTGTATGAAGCGAGCTTCCCCGCCTACGAGAACCGGACCCTGCCCGACCAGAAGCGCGCCATGGAGGATGAGCGCTACCATGTGGACCTGATCTATGAGGAGGACCAGTGGCAGGGCTTTGTGATGTATTGGCAGGCGCCCGGCTATTTGTACGTGGAGCATTTCGCGGTGTTTCCCTGCGGCCGGGGCAAGGGCTACGGGTCCAAGGTGCTGACCGCCCTGAAAGAAAAGGGGCAGCCGGTGCTGCTGGAGATCGACCCGCCGGAGGAGGAGATTTCCATCCGCCGCAAGGGCTTTTACGAACGGAACGGCTTCTGTGAAAATCCCTACGACTACCAGCACATCCCTTATAAAAAGGACGACGTGCCCCACCCGCTGGTGGTGATGACCTGGCCGGAGCCCATCAGCGAAGAGGTTTATCAAGGCTTCCGGCGCTTTATGCGGGACGTGGTGATGGAGTACAGCGAAGCAAAAGAAAATAACAATTGGGAGAATATTTTGAAATTCGACTGATTGGATAATATGCAAAGGCCGCCCGATGACCGGAAGGACTCGGGCGGCCTTTGCTCTGTGTCCGGCCTGCCTTGCCCTGGCCGGGGCCGGTGTGCTACAATAAAATGAACTATGCTGTTTTGAGAATGGGGGAGTGAAGATGGAAACGACCATCGTGGCGCTGGCAACGCCGCCCGGTGCGGGCGGTATCGCAGTGGTGCGCCTGTCCGGCCCGGAAAGCTACCGGATCACCGAGCAGGTGTTCCGGCCGATGAATCCGAACAAAAAGGTGAGCGAGGCGAAGGGCTATACCGCCCTGTTTGGTCATTTCATCGCCCGGGGCGAAACGCTGGACGAGGGCGTATCCCTCTTCTTCCGGGCTCCCCGAAGCTATACCGGCGAAGACGTGGTGGAGCTGAGCTGCCATGGCGGTATGGTGATCGCCCAGGAGCTGATCACCGCCTGCATCGCGGCGGGCGCGGCACCGGCCGGACCGGGTGAGTACACCAAGCGGGCCTTTCTGAACGGGCGGATGAGTCTGACCCAGGCCGAGGCGGTGATGGATCTGATCGGCGCTGCCGGCCGTCAGGGCGCAGCGCTGGCCGAGAGTGCATTGAATGGTGCGCTGGCCCGGCAGATCGAAGGATACAAAAGCCGTCTGGTGGCGCTGGCCGGGCATCTGGCTGCCTGGGTGGATTTCCCCGAAGAGGATGTGCCCGAGCTGGAAGAGGATACCCTGCGCAGTACACTGGATGAAGTGTGTACCGGTGTGAGGGGACTGATCGGCAGCTACGGCGGCGGTGCCGTACTGCGTCAGGGTGTGGACGCGGCCATCGTGGGCAGTCCCAACGTGGGCAAGAGCACCCTGATGAATCTGCTGGCCGGATTCGACCGGGCCATCGTGACCCCCATTGCCGGAACCACCCGGGATGTGGTGGAGCAGGCGGTGATGCTGGGCGGCGTGCGGGTCAACCTGTTTGATACCGCAGGCCTGCGGGAGACCGGCGACGTGGTGGAGGCTGAGGGCATCCGCCGCAGCCGCCGCAAGCTGGAAGAGGCCGGGCTGGTTCTGGCGGTGTTCGACGGCTCCACCCCCGCCACCGAGGAAGACAAGGAGCTGGCGCAGCTGTGCGCCGGGCGTCCGGCCATCGCGCTGGTGAACAAGAACGATTTGGAACAGCGCTTCGACGAGAGCATTCTGGAGGGCAAATTCTTCCGGGTGCTGCGCATTGCGGCGGGCCAGGGCGGCGGGATGCCGGAGCTGGAGCAGGCGGTGCGGGAGCTGCTGGGAGTGGCCAATCTGGACCCCGGTGCGCCCTGCCTGGTGAGCCAGCGGCAGCTGGCCGCGGCAGTATCTGCCCGGGACGCGCTGCAGGAGGGCATCCAGGCGCTGGACGGCGGCTTCGGACTGGACGCGGTGAGCGTCTGTGTGGACGATGCCCTGGCGGCCCTCTGCCGCCTGACCGGTGAGGACGCCAGCGAGAGCGTGATCGAGGAAGTGTTCTCCAAGTTCTGTGTGGGCAAGTAAAGGAAGGAAACGACAAAGCATGAACCATTTGGGAGATTATCAGGTGATTGTGGTGGGCGCGGGCCACGCGGGCATTGAAGCGGCCCACGCGGCGGCGGCGCTGGGCGCAAAGACCGCCCTGTTCACCCTCAGCCTGGACGGCATCGGAAACATGCCCTGCAACCCCAGCATTGGCGGTACCGCCAAGGGCCATCTGGTGCGGGAGGTGGATGCGCTGGGCGGCGTGATGGGCCTGGCGGCAGACGCCACCACCCTGCAGAGCCGTATGCTCAACCGGGGCAAGGGCCCGGCGGTGCATTCCCTGCGGGCCCAGATCGACCGGCGGGCCTACCATGACTTCACCAAGCATTTTCTGGAAAAGACCAATAATTTGGACATTAAACAGGGCGAGATCGTGGATCTTGCCCTGGAGGATGGCCGGGTGACCGGCGTATATACCCGCTTGAACGGCTTTTATGGGGCCCAGGCGGTGGTGCTCTGCACTGGTACCAATCTGGGCGGGCGCATCTTTGTGGGCGACGCCAGTGTGGAGAGCGGCCCGGACGGCCAGCAGGCGGCCAACCTGCTGAGCGAGCGGCTGCGTCAGGCGGGGCTGCCCCTGCGCCGGTTCAAAACCGGTACCCCTGCCCGGGTACATCGGCGGAGTATTGATTTCTCGGTGCTGGAGCCCCAGCCCGGCGAGGAGCCGCCGGAGCCGTTCAGCTTTCTGACTCCGGAGGGCGGCATCAAAAATCAGGTGGATTGCCACATCGCCTACACCAACCCGGAGACCCATCGGATTATTCTGGACAACCTGCATCGCTCGCCGCTGTACGGGGGAATGATCGAGGGTGTTGGCCCCCGGTACTGTCCCAGCATCGAGGATAAGGTGGTGCGTTTTTCGGACAAGGAGCGGCACCAGATCTTTGTGGAGCCCTGCGGGCTGGACACCGAGGAGATGTATCTGCAGGGAATGAGCAGCAGCCTGCCGGAGGATGTGCAGAATGCCATGTACCGGACCATCAAGGGCTTCGAAAACATTGAGATCCTGCGGCCCGCCTATGCCATCGAGTATGACTGTATTGACCCTACTGCCCTCCAGCTGACCCTGGAAACCCGGGCGGTGAAGGGCCTGTATGGTGCAGGCCAGTTTAACGGGACCTCCGGCTATGAAGAGGCGGCGGCCCAGGGCCTGCTGGCTGGCATGAACGCCGGTCTGGCAGTGCTGGGTAAGGAGCAGGTGATCCTGCCCCGGCATTCCTCCTACCTGGGCACCCTGGTGGATGACCTGGTGACCAAGGGCGTGATGGACCCCTACCGAATGATGACCAGCCGCAGCGAATACCGACTGACCCTGCGACAGGATAACGCCGACGAGCGGCTGACCCCCATCGGTCGCAAGGCGGGTCTGGTGGACGATGTCCGCTGGCAGGCCTTTGAACAGGCCATGGCGGTGAAGGCCCGGGAGACCAAACGGATGGAACAGACCAGCGTAAAGGCGGCAGAGCTGAACCGGGTGCTGGAGGAAAAGGGCATTGCCCTGGTGGAGAAGGGCGGCCCGGCGGCGGAGCTGCTGCGGCGGCCTGAGCTGGACTATGCCATTCTGGCTCAGGTGATCGGCTGGGGTGACGGTGTGGACCGTCGGATGGCGGCCCGTATCACCACCGAAATCAAATACGCGGGCTACATTGCCCGGCAGCAGCGGGCCATCAAGGATGTGAAGCGGCTGGAGAATACCCCCATCCCGGAGGACTTTGACTATGCGCCGTTGAACGGCCTGCGGCTGGAGGCTCGGGAAAAGCTGGCACGCATCCGGCCGGTGAGCCTGGCCCAGGCGGGCCGAATCCCCGGGGTAAGCCCGGCGGATATGGCGGTGCTCAGTGTAGCGGTGGAAGCCGCCAACCGAGGCCGCAGAACAAACAGCAGCGAAGCCCAGAACAAGGAGGCGGCGGAATGATCGATACACAGCGTTTGCAGGAAAAATGCGCCCGGCAGGGCATTGAGCTGACCGGCGTTCAGCTGGACCAGTTGAACCACTATGCCCGGCTGCTGGTGGAATACAACCAGAAGGTGAACCTGACGGCCATCACCGACCCGGAGGGCATCGAGGATAAGCACTTTCTGGATAGCCTGCTCTTTGCCAGCCAGCCGGAGGTGGCAGGCAAAATGATCGATGTGGGCTGCGGCGCGGGTTTTCCGGGCCTTGTGACCAAGATTTACAAGCCGGAGCTGGAACTTACCCTGATGGAGCCCACCGGCAAGCGAGTGGAGTTTTTGAAATACGTTTGTGCCGAGCTGGGCCTGACCGGCGTGGAGTTTGCCAAGGAGCGGGCAGAGGAAGCGGCCCGCAAGCAGTGGCGGGAGACCGCCGATGTGGTGAGCGCCCGGGCAGTGGCGGCTCTGCAGATTCTGGCGGAATACTGTTTGCCCCTGACCAAGGTGGGCGGCGTGTTCATTGCCATGAAGGGCGCGGGTGCTGAGCAGGAGCTGGCCAGCGCCAAGGGCGCCATTGCCAAGCTGGGCGGTAAGTTCCGGGAGACCCGTGACTTCCAGCTGCCCGGCGGCGACGCCCGCAGCCTGGTGGTGTGCGAAAAAATATCGCAAACTCCGACCGCTTACCCCAGAAACGGAGGAAAGATTGCAAAATCCCCGCTGAAATAAGAAGAAAAGGGAAGAAATCCAGAGAATTTTGCAAATGGAAATTTCTGGATTACACAGCGCGCCTGTGGTATACTTTTGCTGGAAGCAAGAGATGCAGCATGGCGCGCTTTTGTGTTCCGAAGGATAAGGGATCATTTCTGCGGCCCGGCCAGGAAATACATAACAGAAAACAGGGCAAAAGGCTGCCATGCAAGCGGCGGCGATGGTTTCCAGGCTGTTGGGCGGGGTGCTGCCCCAAGGCTCCTGCCTGCTGAGGGCCGCAGAATTTTCCGCAACAAAAAGGAGGGTACCAGGATGCTGCCGCGCAAAGCCAAGGTGAAGGGAAAGGTGTTTGCCATTCCCACAGAGCTGATCGACCCGTCGCCCTTTCAGGCACGCAGACACTTCGATGAAAAAGAGATCGCACAGCTGGCAGTGAGCATTCTGGAGAATGGTTTGCTGCAGCCGGTTTCGGTCCGCCGCTGTGGTGAGCGGTATCAGCTGGTGGCAGGGGAGAGACGGCTGCGGGCCTGCAAGCTGGCCCAGCTGCAGGAGATACCGGCCATTCTGTGTGATTATCAGGACCAGGCCACCGCGGCGCTGGGTCTTTTGGAAAATATGCAGCGCCAGGACCTGGACCCCTTTGAACAGGCCAAGGGCATTCAGGACGTAATCGCCCTGTGGGGGTGTACCCAGGAGGAGGCGGCCAAGCGGCTTGGCATGGCTCAGCCTACTTTGAACAACAAGCTGCGGCTGCTTCAGCTCAGCGACCAGCAGCAACAGTTTTGCCGCGCCAACAATCTGACCGAACGGCATGCCCGGGCGGTGCTTCGGCTGGAGGAAGCCCAGCGGCTGCCGGCACTGGAAGTCTTTGCAAAGCAGGGGATGAACGCCCGCCAGGCAGATGAGTATGTGCAGCGACTGGTGCAGAGAACGCCGCGCAAGAAAACCGTTCCCATGGTGCGGGATGTGCGAATTTTTGTAAACACCATCAACAAGGCGGTGCGCCTGATGGTGGATGCGGGCGTGAAGGCCTCTACTCGTCGGGTGGAAGGGGATGGCTTTGTGGAGTATACGGTGCGAATCCCCACCGAACCGGGCCAGCAGGCCCGCCGTATTGGCTGAATTGTTCCACGTGGAACAATTCAGAAGAATACTTGCTCCCCGCTCCGGTTTCGGAGATTGGGTTCAGCGATATAGGGAAAAGAGAAAACAGGGTGCAAAGGGGAATGTTCCACGTGGAACATTCCCCTTTGCATTTGCAGAGAAAAGAACAGGAAAGCCCATCAAATTGTTCCACGTGGAACAATTCGATGCCAAAAAGCCGGAGAAAAGAATGAAATCTGAGGAAAATCCAGTGAGATGGGTGTAATCATGCCGAAATCTATGCTATAATAACACCGATGCCTGCCGCGAACAGCCGTTTCGCGGATGCAGATCTGATGAATTGGAGGCACAAGCGGTGGGAAAAGTAATCGCAGTTGCAAACCAGAAAGGCGGCGTGGGCAAAAGCACCACCGCGGTGAACCTGGCGTCCTGTGTGGCGGCAGAGGGGAAACGGGTGCTGATTGTGGACCTGGACCCCCAGGGCAACACCACCAGCGGCTATGGAATTTCCAAACGCAGCGTAGAGACCAGTGTGTACGATCTGATCATCGGCGAGGCCCAGGCCCAGCAGGCCATTGTGCCCACCGAGTTTATGGTGGATGTGATTCCGTCCAACATTCAGCTTTCCGGCGCAGTGATCGAGCTGGTGAATATGGAGCGGCGGGAAAGCCGTCTGCGCCAGGCGCTGGCTTCGGTGGCGGGAAATTATGATTACATCTTTATCGACTGCCCGCCCAGCCTGGACCTGTTGACCCTGAATGGTCTGTGCGCCAGCGATTCGGTGCTCATTCCCATTCAGTGTGAATACTATGCGCTGGAAGGACTTTCCGAGCTGATGAGCACCCTGAAAACAGTTCGAAAGATGTACAACCGGTATCTGGAGATCGAGGGCGTGGTGTTCACCATGTACGCGGGACGGCTGAATCTGACCCTGCAGGTGGTGGACCAGGTAAAGAAATTCTTCGGCGACAAGGTCTACAAGACCACTGTGCCCCGGAATGTGCGCCTTTCCGAGGCGCCCAGCTACGGGCAGCCCATCAATTACTACGACCCGGCCAGCAAGGGCTGCGAAGCCTACCAGGCCATGGCGAAGGAATTGCTGAGCAACAATCGTTAAAAAGGAGGGCGGCAAATGGCACAAAAGAAAGGCGGCCTTGGCCGCGGGCTGGAAAGTCTGTTTGAGGAAACGGCCCGGGACGTGGGCCGGGAGGTGAGCACCCTCCCTCTGCGGGACATTGAACCGGACAAGGAACAGCCCCGCAAGGACTTCTCCGAAGAGCCCTTGTCGGAACTGGCAGCCAGCATCACCGAGCACGGTGTGCTGCAGCCTATCACGGTACGCCCCTGCAACAGCGGCGGCTACAAGATCATCGCGGGTGAACGCCGCTGGCGGGCTGCCCGTCTGGCGGGTTTGTCTGAAATTCCGGTAATCATCAAGGATGTGACCGAGAGTGAAGCCATGGAAATGGCGCTGATTGAGAACCTGCAGCGTGAGGACCTGGACCCGGTGGAGGAGGCCTTCGGCTACAAGCAGCTGATGGAGCGCTGCGGGTTGACCCAGGAACAGGCCGCCAAGCGGCTGGGCAAGAGCCGCAGCTCGGTGGCCAATAGCCTGCGGCTGCTGAATCTGCCCCAGCGGGCGCTGGAGTGGCTGCAGACCGGTCATCTGGCCACCGGCCACGCCAAGGTGATTCTGGGCCTGGAGAGCGAAGAGCTGCAGGAACAGGCGGCCCAGATGGTAGTAGAAAACGACCTGAACGTGCGCCAGACCGAAGCGCTCTGCAAAAAGCTGTCGAGGCCCGAAAAACCTCCGGTCAGCCAGCCGGTGCGTCCTGCTCTGCCGGACGAGGTGGAGCTGGCACTCCGCGAGGTGCTGGGCAACGAGGTCAAGGTGGCCTACAAAAACGGGCGGGGCAGCCTGACCGTTCATTTTTACTCGGATGAGCAACTCACCGCCTTTGCCAACCTGCTGGGCGGTTATCAAAAGGAAACAATCTGAAAAAGGGGATAGAAATTTATGCTGGACTTGCGTTTTGTACGGGAGAACCCGGAGCTGGTCAAGGAAAACATCAAAAAGAAATTCCAGGATTCCAAGCTGCCTCTGGTGGATGAGGTCATCGCTCTGGATACTGAGAACCGCAACACTGTGACCGAGGCGAACAACCTGCGCAGCGAGCGCAACAAGCTCTCCAAGCAGATCGGCGCGCTGATGGGTCAGAAGAAGTTTGAGGAGGCCGAGGCCGTGAAGGCTCAGGTGGCCGCTCAGGCGGACCGTCTGAAGGAGCTGGAGGCCAAAGAGACCGAGCTGGAGGAGAAGATCCGCAACATCATGCTGGTCATCCCCAACATGATCGATCCCAGCGTGCCCATCGGCCCGGACGACAGCCACAACGTGGAGGTGGAGCGCTTCGGCGAGCCTGTGGTGCCTGACTTCGAGATCCCCTACCACACCGAGATCATGGAGAGCTTCGACGGCATCGATCTGGACAGCGCCCGCCGTGTGGCCGGCAACGGCTTCTACTACCTGCTGGGCGATATTGCCCGCCTGCATGAGGCTGTGCTGGCCTACGCCCGCGACTTCATGATCGACAAGGGCTTCACCTACGTGATTCCTCCCTTCATGATGCACGGCAGCGTGGTGCAGGGCGTTATGAGCTTCCCCGAAATGGACGCTATGATGTACAAGATCGAGGGTGAGGACCTGTACCTGATCGGCACCAGCGAGCACACCATGATCGGCCGTTTCGTGGATCAGCTGATTCCTGAGGCCAAACTGCCCCAGACCCTGACCAGCTACAGCCCCTGCTTCCGTAAGGAGAAGGGCGCTCACGGTCTGGAGGAGCGCGGCGTGTACCGCATCCATCAGTTCGAGAAGCAGGAGATGATCGTGGTCTGCAAGCCTGAGGAGAGCATGGAGTGGTACGACAAGATGTGGCACAACAGCGTGGAGCTGTTCCGCAGCCTGGATATCCCCGTGCGCCAGCTGGAGTGCTGCTCCGGCGACCTGGCTGACCTGAAGGTGAAGAGCTGTGACATCGAGGCCTGGAGCCCCCGTCAGAAGAAGTACTTCGAGGTGTGCAGCTGCTCCAACCTGGGCGATGCTCAGAGCCGCCGCCTGAAGATCCGCGTGAAGGGCGAGGACGGCCGCAACTACCTGCCTCACACCCTGAACAACACCTGCGTGGCTCCTCCGCGTATGCTGATCGCCTTCCTGGAGAACAACCTGCAGGCAGACGGCACCGTGAAGATCCCCGAGGTCCTGCGCCCCTACATGGGCGGCAAGGAACTGCTGGTTCCCAAGCACGGCAAGTAATCATTGAAACAGAGAAGAGCCTCCGGAAAAGCATCCGGAGGCTCTTTTAGTGCATGGTAAAAAATGGAAGAAAGTTTTTAAAAAAAAGATGAAAAAACTGTTGACAAGTCAATCTCTGTTTAATATAATATAAAAGCGCCCTACATACGGCGCAATTGAATATGGCGGTATAGCTCAGTTGGCTAGAGCATTCGGTTCATACCCGAAGTGTCACCGGTTCGAATCCAGTTACCGCTACCATCAAATACAGGGTTTAGCTAGAATACTTGGGGGTTACCCGCAATAGTGGGTGATGAAGTATGCTTGCTGTTTTAGCTAAACTTTGTATTTTTATAAGGCCCATTGGTCAAGCGGTCAAGACATCGCCCTTTCACGGCGGTAACCCGGGTTCGATTCCCGGATGGGTCACCAGAAGCCCGGATCTGTTGTTACAGCAGGTCCGGTTTTTTCTTGCAGTATTAAGTTGAGAAAATTAATACTTTATCCAATTAAAATAAGGAGAATAACCATATGAAAAAACGGCAAAGGATGTCGCCTGCAATGGCGCTGCTGCGCGTGCTGCAGGGGGCGCTCATTGGATTGGGTGCGGTGTTGCCCGGCATTTCCGGCGGTGTGCTGTGTGTGATCTTCGGAATTTACCGGCCGGTGATGGAACTGCTGTCTGACCCGAAAAAGAATTACAGAATGCATCTGCCCAGACTTGCCCCGGTGTTCCTGGGAATGGGCGTGGGCTTTCTGGGAGTGGCCAACCTGCTGGCCTTCTTTTTGGAGCGGTACCCCAATCAGTCGGTCTGCCTGTTCGTGGGACTGATCGGCGGCATGCTGCCCTCGCTGCTGAAGCAGGCGGGTGAGCAGGGGAGAACCAAAGCCTCCTGGAGCGCGCTGGGCGGAGCGTTTGCCCTGGTGCTGGGCCTTCTGGTGGCGCTTGAAGTGTTTTCGGTGCAGGTGACTCCCTCGCTGGGATGGTATCTGTTCTGCGGCTTCTGCCTGGCCCTCAGTGTGATCGCACCGGGAATGAGCTTTTCCACCCTGCTGATGCCCCTGGGCCTGTACACGCCCTTTGTGGAGGGCCTGGGGCGGCTGCGCTTGTCCGTCCTGGTGCCGGGAATCGCAGGCGCTGTGATTACAGTGATACTGCTGGCCAAAGCGGTGGACCGGCTGTTTGAGCGGCATTATTCGGTGGCCTTTCACGCCATTGTGGGCGTGGTGGCGGCGGCTACCCTGGTGATCGTTCCCTTTGAGGATATGGCGTCTTCTCCCAGGGCGCTGGCTGGTGATCTTGCCTGCCTTGCGGTGGGAATCGTACTGGCGGTGGCGCTGGACCGGTTCAATGCCCGCTTCCCTAAGGAGTGATGGATGGATTCAAAAAAACCACAAAAGTAATACTTTTGATAGCAAATCGGGAAATCCTGTTGACAAGGCAGGAAAAACCGGGTAAATAGGAAGAACAAGTAGACGAACGCCCTGACGGAATCCCTTCTGTCAGGGCTCAACAGCATCATGACGGAGGATAATCGAAACGACATGACGGCAGCAGAAAAACGACCCGCAATTCCCATCAGTCCGGCAGCGGCACTGGTGGCCATTGGCGTGGTGTACGGGGACATCGGCACATCGCCCATGTATGTGATGAAGTCCATTGTGGCAGGCAACGGCGGGCTGAACAGCGTGGACCCGCAGCTGATTCTGGGGTCCCTTTCCCTGGTGATCTGGACCCTGACCCTGCTGACTACGGTGAAGTATGTGCTGGTGGCCATGCAGGCGGACAACCACGGCGAGGGCGGTATTTTCTCCCTTTACAGCATCGTGCGCCGCAGCCGCAAGCATCTGGTGGTGCTGGCTATGGTGGGCGGCGCCGCTCTTTTGGCGGACGGCGTGCTTACCCCGGCCGTAACGGTGACCACGGCGGTGGAAGGTCTGCGCAGTATTCCGGCGCTGGCGCTGCTGCTGGGCCCGGGCCAGAGCAGGATCATCCAGATTACTCTGGTGATTTTGGCGGTTCTGTTCCTGATTCAGCGGGCCGGAACAAGTTCCATCGGCAAGGCCTTTGGTCCCATCATGACGATCTGGTTCCTGTTTTTAGGAGGCATGGGTCTTTACCACATGGCAGGGGACTGGACGGTGTTGCAGGCGCTGAACCCCATGCTGGCATTGCGGGTGCTGGTGAGCCCTTATAATAAAATGGGCTTTTTCATTCTGGGCAGCGTATTCCTTGCCACCACCGGCGCCGAGGCGTTGTATTCCGATATGGGCCATGTGGGCAAGGGCAATATCTACATCAGCTGGCCCTTCGTGAAGGTCTGCCTGATTCTGAACTATCTGGGGCAGGGCGCCTGGCTTATCGCTCACCGGCAGGACCCAGAGTTGAGCCGGATGCAGGATATGAACCCCTTCTTTGAGATGGTACCGTCTCAGCTGCGGCTGCTGGCGGTTCTGCTGGGTACTCTGGCGGCGATCATTGCATCCCAGGCGCTGATCACCGGCGCTTTTACCATGGTGTCCGAAGCTTGTAAGCTGGACCTGATGCCTCACATGCAGATCGTTTATCCCTCCCGCACCATGGGTCAGCTGTATATTCCCCTGGTCAACACCTGCCTTTGGGTGGGATGCTCGCTGCTGGTGCTGTATTTCCGCTCCAGCCGGCGGATGGAGGCAGCTTATGGCCTGGCCATCACGGTAACCATGCTGATGACCACCATGCTGCTGTTTGTGTTCCTGCGGGATAAAAAGCATCGGGGGCCCATTGCCTGGGGCTTCCTTGCCCTGTTCGGCGGGGTTGAACTGATGTTCCTGCTCTCCAGCTTGACCAAATTCGCGGAGGGCGGCTATGTGGCCGTGGCGCTGGCAGCGGTGCTGCTGTTCATCATGTACATCTGGCACCGGGGAACACAGGTGGAGGACACCCAGGCCATCTATCTGAATGTGGATACTTATAAAGAGGTATTGGGCCAGCTGAGGGCAGACGAGAGCGCGCCCTGCTTTACCGATAACCTGATTTATCTGACCAAGAGCCGCTACCATAATTTTGTGGAGCGGGATATTCTGTATTCCATTCTGGAAAGAGGGCCCAAGCGGGCGAGGGCTTATTGGTTTGTAAGTATCCACGTGGAGGATGTGCCCTATAAGCGGGAGTACGAGGTGGAGAGCTTCGGCACCGATTATATTTTCCGGGTAAGACTGAACCTGGGCTTTAAGGAAAACCAGCGCATCAATGTGTATCTACGTCAGATCGTGCAGGAGCTGATGGAAAGCGGAGAGCTTCCGCTGCAGAAGCAGCGCTATGCGGTGGAGGCTCCGGGGGATGTGGGTGGCTTCAAATTCTGCATCATCCGCAAGCGGGTAGTGCCGGAAAGCGATTTGCCTGCTTCGGACCAGGGCATCTTGTCGGTGAAGTATGCGATCCGGCATGTGGCGGGCTCGCCGGCCCGTTGGTATGGGCTGGAGAACTCGATCCTGGCGGTGGAGTATCTGCCCTTGTTTGTAAGAATGAAGGAAAGCGCACCCATACGCAGAAAAAGCGAATGGGGCAAGAAGAAAGAGACTGCCCCGGCGGAGCAGCTGCAATAAGAAAGGGACGGGGGTTTCCCCCGTCCCTTTCCTTTATATATAAGGGGAGAGGAGAGCAGTTTGGAAAAGAAGAAAAAACATGGAATAAATTTCAAAAAAAGTGTTGACATGTGTTCCATGGTGTGGTATTATAATCAAGCTGTCGCGAGAGACAGCGAGCGCTGAAAAGCTAATAAAAATATTTCAAAAAAGTGCTTGACAAAAAGAACTT
>NHCFR00700__coassemble_904_pt1 | contig 65829 bp, 48 predicted proteins | sample NHCFR00700__metabat2_high_PE_065 | metagenome-assembled genome bin NHCFR00700
TGCCGAAGCCGATCATCAGGTTGGGCACCACCTCGGCGTCCTCCTCGGTCTCCCGCACGATGCGGATAGCCTTGTCGATGTCCAGCAGAATGGCCTCCAGGCCTTTCAGCAGGTGCAGACGCTTCTGCTTGCCCTGCAGGTCGTGATAGGTGCGGCGGCGCACACATTCCACACGGAAGGCCACCCACTCGTTCAGAATCTGCCGCACACCCAGCACACGGGGCTGGCCGCCGATGAGCAGGTTGAAGTTGCAGGCGAAGCTGTCCTCCAGGGGGGTGGTGCGGAACAGCTTCTGCATCAGCTTGTCCGGGTCCTGGCCGCGCTTCAGGTCGATGGTCAGCTTGAGGCCGTGCAGGTCGGTCTCGTCGCGCATGTCGCTGATTTCCTTGATCTTTCCGGCCTTCACCAGCTCGGCGATCTTGTCCATCACCGCTTCCACCGTGGTGGTGGGCGGGATGCGGGTGATCTCCAGCATGTTGCCGTCCTTCTCGTAGCGGTACTGGGCGCGCACCCGCACACTGCCGCGGCCGGTCTCGTAGATCTTGCGCAGCTCGGCCTCATTGTAAAGAATCTCACCGCCGCCCACAAAATCCGGGGCGGGCATGGTGCTGAGCAGGTCATGGTCCGGGTGGCGCATCAGGGCCACGGTGGTCTCGCACAGCTCCGACAGATTGAAGGAACAGATGTTGGAGGCCATGCCCACGGCGATGCCCAGGGTGTTGTTGGCCAGAATGGTGGGGAAGGTCACCGGCAGCAGGGTGGGCTCGGTGGTGGTGCCGTCGTAGTTGGGCACAAAGTCCACGGTATCCTTGTCGATGTCCCGGAACAGCTCCTCGCACACCGCCTCCAGCTTGGCTTCGGTGTATCGGCTGGCGGCGTAGGCCATGTCGCGGCTGTAGGCCTTGCCGAAGTTGCCCTTGGAATCCACAAAGGGCACCAGCAGGCTCTCGTTGCCCCGGCCCATGCGCACCATGGTCTCGTAGATGGCCGCGTCGCCGTGGGGGTTCAGGTGCATGGTGCTGCCCACGATGTTGGCGCTCTTGGTGCGGGCGCCTTTCAGCAGGCCCATGCCGTACATGGTGTACAAAAGCTTGCGGTGAGCGGGCTTGAAGCCGTCGATCTCCGGCAGTGCGCGGGAGACGATGACGCTCATGGCGTAGGGCATGTAGTTCTTTTCCAGGGTCTCGGTGATGGGACTCTGGATCACAACGCCCGCGTCCAGGATCTCCACGTTATCGCCCAGCTGGGGCCGGGCGGGGGCGGCGCGTTTGGTCTGTTTTTTTGCCATTGCTCTTCTCTCCTCCCCTTACGAAAGATCCAAATCGTCCAGGTATTCCACGCCGTGCTGGGCGATGTGCTCCTTACGGCCGGCCAGGTTGTCGCCCAGCAGCAGGTCGAACACGGCGGCGGTGTGCTCCACGTCCTCCGGGTTCACCTTGATGAGGCGGCGGCTTTCCGGGTTCATGGTGGTGAGCCACATCATCTCCGGGTCGTTCTCACCAAGACCCTTGGAGCGCTGGATGGTATACTTCTCCTTGCCGATGCGGGAAAGGATGTTCGCCTTTTCCGGCTCGGTGTAGGCAAAGTAGGTCTTGTTTTTAGTGTTGATCTCGTACAGCGGGCTTTCGGCGATATACACGTAGCCCTCGTTGATCAGGGTGGGGGTAAGCCGGTAGAGCATGGTCAGGATCAGGGTGCGGATCTGGTAACCGTCCACGTCGGCGTCGGTACAGATGACCACCTTGTTCCAGCGCAGGTTGTCCAGGTTGAAGGTGGCCAGGTCCTTTTTGGCCTTGCCGCCCAGCTCCACGCCGCAGCCCAGCACCTTGATCAGATCGGTGATGATGTCGGATTTGAAAATGCGGTCATAGTCCGCCTTCAGGCAGTTCAGAATCTTGCCGCGCACCGGCATGATGCCCTGGAACTCGGAGTCCCGGCTGGTCTTGACCGCGCCCATGGCGGAATCACCCTCCACGATGTACAGCTCGCGGCGGCTCACGTCCTTGGTGCGGCAGTCCACGAACTTCTGCACCCGGTTGGCGATGTCGATCTGGCTGGTCATCGTCTTTTTGATGCTCTGGCGGGTCTTTTCCGCATGCTCGCGGCTCTGCTTGTTGATGAGCACCTGCTGGCAGATCTTCTGGGCCTCTTCCGGGTTCTCCAGGAAGTACACCTCCAGATTGTGCTTCAGGAACTCGGTCATAGCCTGGGCCACGAACTTGTTGGTGATGGCCTTCTTGGTCTGGTTCTCGTAGCTGGTGCGGGTGGAGAAGGTGCTGGACACATACACCAGGCAGTCCTGTACGTCGGCGAAGGTGATCTTGCTCTCGTTCTTTTTGTACAGGCCCTTGGTCTTTAAAAAGTTATCGATCTGGTTCACGAAGGCGGTGCGCACCGCACGGTCCGGGCTGCCGCCGTGCTCCAGCCAGCTGGAGTTATGATAGTATTCCAGCATCTGCACCTTGTTGGAGAAGCAGAAGGCGGCGCTCATCTTCACCCGGTAGTCCGGCTGGTCCTCCCGGTCCCGGCCGGTGGCGGTGGACTCGCAAAAGCGGGTGGGGGTGATGTAATCTAGGCCCACGGTCTCGTTCACATAGTCCTCGATGCCCTTTTCATAGCGGAACTCGATGGTCTGCTTTTCCGGTCCGGTCTGGTCCACGAAGATCAGGTCCAGGCCCGCATTGACCACCGCCTGCCGCTTCATGGTGTCGGTGAAATATTCGGTGGGCACGTTCACGTCGGTGAACACCTGCGTGTCCGGCTTCCAGCGGATGACGCTGCCGGTGCGGCGGCCCTTGAAGGGCTCCTTCACCATCTCGCCCGCAGGCTCGCCCTGCTTGAAGTCCAGATGATAGTGGAAGCCGTCCCGGTAAATGTCGGCGGTCATCCACTCGCTGGCATACTGGGTAGCGCACAGACCCAGGCCGTTCAGTCCCAGAGAATATTCGTAGTTGTCCTCCCCGGCAGAGTACTTGCCGCCGGCGTACATCTCGCAGAACACCAGCTCCCAGTTGTAGCGCTGCTCCTTGGGGTTATAGTCCACCGGGATGCCCCGGCCAAAATCCTCCACCTGGATGCTGCCGTCCGCAAAGCGGGTGAGCAGAATTTTCTCACCGTAGCCCTCGCGGGCCTCGTCGATGGAGTTGGAAAGGATCTCGAAGATGGAATGGGCACAGCCCTCCACGCCGTCCGAGCCAAAGATAACGGCAGGGCGTTTGCGCACCCGGTCCGCGCCTTTCAGGCTGGAAATACTGTCGTTGCCATATTCCTGTTTTTTGGCCAACCTGTTCTACCTCCTGTTGGTTTTGGGGGCTTCTGTCCCCCGTTTTCCCCGCCTGTCTGTGTCGAAGGCAAGCCCTCGCGCACCGGGGATTTTCTTACGTTCTTGAATGCATACCATATTATTTAACCACGCCCCGCCGGAAAATGTCAAGGCGCGCCGGGCCCGGCAGGGCGCTCTGCCGGGCCGTTTGCGGGCCGCCGGGCGGCTGCTCGGCGGCCTTTTTCTCCCTGCCCTTGCGGCAAAAATGCGGGCATGGTATCATGAGGGCAGAGCAGATTTCCCCTTCCATCTTCACCGTGAAAGGATGATTTCTCATGACGTTTCCCCAGTGGATGATACGCCGCAAAAAGCCTCTTCTCGCCGCCGGTGCCGTGCTGGCCGCCCTGCTGCTGGCGCTTTATTTCTGGGCCCTCTTCCGCCCCGGCTACTGGTACGACGGGATCTTCCTGGCCCGGCGGCAGGCGGGGGTGTTTTCCGGGCAGGACTACCGAGCCGCCTGCACTTTGCGGATGGAACAGAGCGAAAGCGAAGCCGCGCTTTCCTTCACCTTGAACGGTGAGACCCGAAACGACCGGGTGCTGCTCGGCTCGGACGGCTTTTCCACCCAAATTTATGAAGACGGAACCCTGACCTTTACCGGCCAGGCCCATTCCATGGGGGATTGGTACATGCTGACCGACACAGCGGGCGATTTTGACCTGGATGAGATCGTGCAGATTCATGTGGGTCCGCAAGAACCGCCGCCGGAATTTCCCAGCCGCAACCAGCTCTACACCTGGGCGGTATCGGACCGGTGCGAGACCTTTGGCAGCCCCATGTTCCTGCTGCCCCTTGTGCTGCTGGCCGCCTGCCTTGCGGTGGACATCCGCTTCCCCAACTTCTTCTTCCTGATGCGCCACGGCCTGGAAGTGGACGGCGGAGAGCCCAGCGACTGGTACCGTGCCGGTCAGAAGTTTGGCCGGGTGGTTCTGGTGCTGGCCATGCTGTACTGCGTGGGAGCCAGCCTGTTCATGCACTGAACCGGTTCCACAGCGAAAGAAAGACCTTCCGCACTGCGGCTTGCAATGCGGAAGGTCTTTTGTTTTGGTCGTTCAGCGGGTATCAGGCCAGCAAAAAGCCGATCAGAGCCACGATGGCGCACAGAACGGCAGTGATGGGCGGGGCCCAGCGGATGATCTTTTCTGCGATCACGTCCCGGGGGTCCATCTCCTCGTCGTCGTACTCCTCGTACTCCTCCTCGTAGCCGTCCTCTTCCTCGTACAGGTCCCGGGCGGCCTTGTAGCCGCGGGGAGCGGGATAACGGCCGCGGCCCCGGTCATCGGCCAGGGTCATGTCCGCGTCGTCCTCTTCATCGGGATGCAGCGGGGGCACATCATAGCTGGGGTCCGGCTGGTTGCGCAGCGGAGGCACCGCGCGGGTGGGCTCCTCCGGGCGAACCGGGGGCACCATGCGGGTGGGCTGCTGGTCCGCCGCGGGCTGCTGGGCGGTCTGTGCCGCCTGCAGCATGCTGGACAGGGTGTTCTGCAGCAGAATGCGGTCGGAGCCGCACTCGCTGCACCACACGCCGCTCTCCTCGCGGGGATGGAAGGCGCCGCAGGCGCAGTACCAGCCCTGATCCAGCACCTGGGGCACAAACTGCAGCCCCTCCTTGCCGGTGCGCTCGCTCAGCTTTCTGGCCAGGTCCTCCGGCAGCTTTTTCGGTGCGGGCAGGCGGGTGCGCACATAGCCGGTCAAGTCCAGAGCGGTGCCGTCGGCCAGGTAGGCCTGGAGCAGGTCCACCTCCACGCTGCCCACCGGAGACTGGCTGATGTAGACCGCGTCGTCCGAGCCGAAGATCTGGCCATTGGCTATGTTCAGTCCCTGGTACTCAAACCGGTCCTGGCAGACCACGGTGCCGGTGCGGTCCTTGCACTTGAACTCCACCAGCAGGCCGGTGACCGGCTGGCTGGAAATGTTTTTAAAGGACAGGCAGACCGCGATGTCGCCGCTCTGGTCGCCCTTCAGCAGCTCCACCTTCACGAACTGAATGGGACTGCCCTTGGTGTAATAGTTGGCGCGGGATTGGGCCAAAAGGTCGAAATTCTCTTCCATAAGAGCGTTACTCCTTTCCTGTTACAGGGAGCCCTCGGGCTTCTCGCCCTGGTCCGGCTGCTCCGGCAGAGGCTCGGCGGTCTCAGCGGTCTCGGCAGGCTGGGCGGGCTCAGCAGGCTCTGCGGCCTGGGCAGGCTCCGCGGGCTGCACCGGCTCAGCGGGTGCTGCCGCCGGGGCGGGCTGCTCGGTCTCGGGCAGGGTGCCGCCCTCCATCAGGGTCTTGAACTCCTCGCCGGACAGCTTCTCCCGTTTGATCAGCTCGGCGGCCACCACATGCAGCTTATCCATGTTGTCGCTCAGGATGCGGCGAGCTCTCTCGTAGGCTTCGTCCACGATGTCGCGGATCTCGCTGTCGATCTCGGCGGCAATGGAATCGGAATAGCCCTTGCCCTGGCTGAAATCACGGCCCAGGAAGGTCTCCTCCGGGTCGGAACCGTACACCACAGGGCCCAGCCGCTCGGAGAAGCCGTAGCGGGTGACCATGCTGCGGGCGGTCTGGGTGGCGCGCTCCAGGTCGTTGGATGCGCCGGTGGAGATATCGTCCAGCACCAGGCTCTCGGCCACACGGCCGCCCAGCAGGCTCACGATGCGCTCCTGCATGGCGGTCTTGGTCACGTAGCTGGCGTCCTTGTCGGGCAGATACATGGTGTAGCCGCCCGCCTGGCCGCGGGGAATGATGCTGATCTGATGCACCGGATCGTTGGTGGGGCAGAACCAGCTGGTGATGGCGTGGCCTGCCTCGTGGTACGCGGTGAGCTTTTTCTCCTTCTCGGTGACCACACGGCTCTTCTTCTCGGGGCCGGCCACCACCTTGATGGAGGCTTCCTCGATCTCCTTTTCCGTGATGGCCTTCTTGCCCCGGCGGGCAGCCAGCAGGGCCGCCTCGTTCACCAGGTTTTCCAGGTCCGCACCGGCGAAACCGGCGGTGGACTGGGCGATGGTCTTCAGGTTCACATCGGGAGCCAGCGGCTTCTTGCGGGTGTGTACCTTCAGGATCTCCTCGCGGCCCTTCACGTCCGGCAGGCCCACATAGACCTGACGGTCGAACCGGCCGGGGCGCAGCAGCGCGTGATCCAGGATGTCGGCCCGGTTGGTGGCCGCGATGACGATGACGCCCTCGTTTGCACCGAAGCCGTCCATCTCCACCAGCATCTGGTTCAAAGTCTGCTCGCGCTCGTCGTGACCGCCGCCCAGACCGGTGCCGCGCTGGCGGCCCACCGCGTCGATCTCGTCGATGAAAATGATGCTGGGCGCGGTCTTCTTTGCCTTGTCGAACAGATCGCGCACACGGGAGGCGCCCACGCCCACATACATCTCCACGAAATCGGAACCGGAGATGGAGTAGAAGGGCACGCCCGCCTCACCTGCGCAGGCACGGGCCAGCAGGGTCTTACCGGTACCCGGAGGGCCCACCAGCAGCACGCCGTGAGGAATGCGGGCGCCCAGGCTGTTGAACTGGCCGGGGTTTTTGAGGAACTGCACGATCTCTTCCAGCTCGGCCTTTTCCTCATCCGCACCGGCCACATCTGCAAAGGTGGTCTTGCGCTTGTCGTCGTTCTGGTCCTTCACCTTGGCGCGGCCCACGTTCATGATGTTGCCGCCCTGGTTGCCCTTGAACATCACGTAGAAAATGAAGATCATGCTGCCCACCATGACCACCATCATCATGATGTCCCAGATGGGCACGCTGCTCTTCACCGGGGTGTAGTCCTGATACATGGGGGCGTCCGGATGGGCCTCGTTGTAGGCCTGGACGTAGGGCTGCACCTCTTCGTAGAAAATGCTGAAATAGGGCACGCGGTATTCCACCTGCCAGATGCCCTCGCCGCTGGGCAGCCGGTCCACGGTCTCCTTGGCGCCGGTGGCGCTCTGGCTCTGGCTGCGGATCAGATCAAACATGCCGCCCTGGGTCAGCTGGCCGCGGGTGGCGGGCTGCTTGCCGGTATCCACCGCATTGGAGGGCAGCTCCACGTCGCCCTCCACCAGAGCCAGCTTAATGTCGCCGGTGTTCAGGTCCATTTCGAAACCGACCACCTGCTGGGACTGGAAGTAGCTGAGCACCCGGGAGTAGCTCATGGTGGTGGTGGAGGTGTTCATCAGGCTCCACAGATTCAGAGCCAACACGCTCAGCGCCAGCAGCACGACGATGATCATGCCGTTGAATTTTGGTTTACGCTGCAAAGACTTCATCTCCTATTCCGCACGGGAGCCCGGCCGCGGTTCGGCCGTTGCTTCGCGCCCCCGTGCGCATGTTATTTGGTGTACACTTCGGGCTTGAGAATGCCCACATAGGGCAGGTTGCGGTACTTTTCGTCGTAGTCCAGGCCATAGCCCACCACGAACTCGTCCGGCACCTCGCAGCCCACATAGTCCGCCTGCAGGTCAACCTTGCGGCGGCTGGGCTTATCCAGCAGGGTGGCAATGCGGATACTGGCGGGGTTGCGGCCCTGCAGCAGGCCCTTCAGATAGCTCAGGGTCATGCCGGAGTCCAGAATGTCCTCCACGATCAGGATGTCCTTGCCGGACAGGTCCTGATCCAGGTCCTTCACGATCTTCACCACGCCGCTGGTCTTCACGCCGCTGCCGTAAGAGGAAACGACCATGAAGTCGATGGCGCAGGGCAGATCGATGCAGCGCATCAGGTCGGCCAGGTAGACCACCGCGCCCTTCAGCACGGTGACCAGCAGCAGGTTTTTGCCCTGGTAGTCCTTGGTGATCTGGGCGCCCATCTCGGCGCACTTGGCTTTCAGCTGCTCTTCGGTGAGTAATACCTGCAGGATATCGTTGCTCTGACTCATTGTTAATTCACTGCTCCTTGTCGCTTGGTTCCAGCGGGCGGATCACCAGGATACGGCTGGTGGCGCTTGTGGGGGCAAACCCCTGGGCCACGCCACCGCCCCACAGCCAGACCACCTGACTGCCCTGGGCCAGAAGGGGCGCCAGCGCACGCTGTGCACCGGGAATTCCCGCCTCGTTGAAGTATTTTTTCAGGCTCTTGCTACCGCTGCGCCCCTCCGGCTGGAACCGGTCGCCCGGCTGGCGGGTACGCAGAGACAAACTACTCCTTATTCTATCATAATCCACACAATTGTTTAAGCCCTTTTTCCGGCCCCCGGCAAATTTTTTGATTTGTTCACATTCTTCGCCTTCCGCCAGCTCCAGCCGCAGCCGGTAGCCGCCGGGCAGCCGGTATTCCCCCGGCTCGGCAGGCTGTGGCGGAGCGGGCTGCTCTTCGGTGCTCTGCGCCCAGCGCAGCACCCCGGCGCACCGCTCGATGCGCACGCCGCCCGCCAGCTGAGCCGCACGGCTGCTCCCCGCGATCAGCGCCTCCAGCTTGGGCAGGTCCGCCTGGCGCAGGGTTGTTTTTTCCTCCACCAGGCAGCGCAGCGCCTCGGCCCGGAGCACCGGGTCCGCCTTTTGCAGCACTGCCGTGCTCCAGCCGTCCCCGCAGCGGGCCGTTTGCAGCAAGTGTTCCCCCTGGCGGCGAAAATATTGCAGCCAGCCCTGGGCCCGGCGGCAATATTCCCCCAGCGCTCGCTGGGCCTCCGGGTTGATCTGCTCCAGCTGGGGCAGCACCTGATTGCGCAGCCGGTTGCGGGCGTATGCATCGCTGGCGTTTGTCTCGTCCAGCACAAAGGGGGTGCCGGTGGCCCGGCAATAGTCCTCGGTGGCCTGGCGGGGCAATTCAAGCAATGGCCGGATGAACGGCCCCCGCACCGGCGGGATGCCCGCTGCGCCCGCCAGCCCGGTACCCCGGGCAAGCCGGAACAACAGCGTTTCCGCCTGGTCCGTGAGGGTGTGGGCGGTGGCGATCTTCACCGCCGGGTCTTGTTTCGTCAGCTGTTCAAAGAAATCATAGCGCAGCCGCCTTGCCCATTCCTCACTGCGCCGCTCGCTCTGCCGCCCGGCCCGGTGGCAGTGGAGCACCACGCCTTCTTTTGCGCAGAATTCCGCCACAAAGGCCTCGTCCGCGTCCGCCGCGTCCCGCAGGCCGTGGTTCACATGGGCCGCCTCCAGCGTGATGCCCAGCTCCCGGCCCCGACGCAGGAAAAAGCGCAGAAGTGCCATGGAATCCGCCCCGCCGGACACCGCCGCGATCACCCGGTCACCGGGCTGCAGCAGGTTCAGACTGTGGATGCTCCCCAGCACCTGCTCCTCAAAGGCCTGCGGCTGCCTGCACTCATCCCGCATGGTTGTAGTCCACGTTCACGAAGCGGGTATGCGCGCCGTCCCAGCCCAGGTCCACCTTGCCGGTCTCGCCGTGACGGTTCTTGGCGATGATGCACTCGGCGGTGCTGGAATCGCTCTCCTCCAGGCTCTCGCCGCTCATGGAGGTGTAGTAGCCCTCGCGGTACAAAAACAGCACAATGTCGGCGTCCTGCTCGATGGAACCGGAGTCACGCAGGTCGGACAGCTGGGGCCGGTGGTCGGACCGGCCGCTGCTCTTTTCCGCCGCACGGGACAGCTGGGACAGGGCGATGACCGGCACGTTCAGCTCCTTGGCCATGATTTTCAGGTTTCGGGTGATATCACTGATTTCCTGCACCCGGTTCTCGGTGCGCTTGCCGCTGGTCATCAGCTGTAAGTAGTCGATAACCACCAGCCCGATGGGGGTCTTCTCCGGGTCCTGGTTGATCTTGCGGATCTTGGCCTTCACCTCGGGGATGGTGATGCCGGAGGTGTCGTCCATGAAGATAGGTACATCGTGCAGCACGTCCATGGCGTGGGCCAGGTCGTCCCAGTCGTTGCCGCTCAGCGCGCCGGAACGGAAGGAGTGGCTGTCCACACCGGCCTCAGCCGAGAGGATACGGTTGGTCAGCTGCTCCTTACTCATTTCCAGACTGAAGATGGCCACCGGAATGTGGCTCTTTTTTGCCACGTTGGTGGCGATGTTCAGCGCAAAGCTGGTCTTGCCCATACCGGGGCGGGCGGCCAGGATGATCAGGTCGGACCGACCCAGACCGGTGAGGATGGAATCCAGATAGGTAAAGCCGGTGGGGATACCGGCATATTTGTCCTTGTTGGGGCCCGCGATCTTCTGCAGGGTGGCCATGGTCTCCAGAAACGCGTCGGACAGCTTGGTCAGCTCCTCCCGCTTCTGGTTGGAGCGGATGTCGGTCAGGCGCTGCTCCACGCTCTCCAGCAGCATATCCGCGTCCGGCTGGGCGCTGGACTGCTTGAGGATGTTCTGGGCCAGCTGCATCACCTGGCGGGTGAGGTACTTCTCCTCCACGATGCGGGCGTAGGCGGAGAAGTTGCTGATGGAGGGCACCACCTCGCCCAGGCGAGCAATGTAGACCTTGGCGGCCTCCATGCTCTCGAACACGCCGGTGGAAGCCACCGCGTCGATCAGGGTCACCGCGTCCAGCTGCTCGGTGCCGGAATACAGCTCCACCATCTGGCTGAAGATCTCGGCGTTCTGGCGGGAGTAGAACATCTCCGGCTTGAGGGTATTGATCAGCGCGGGCATTACCCGCTCGCTGTCCAGCAGAGCGGCGCCCAGCACCGACTGCTCCGCTTCCATATTATACGGCTCGGCCAGATTCATGCTGTCCAGCTCAAAATTTGTATCCTGCATCAGGCATCGTTCCCTTTCGCTACGGTTGGTTTTTCGGGCAGGCTTTTGCCGGTTTGGGCCGCGGCCTGCCTTTCAGCAAGCAGCGCCCAGCGGGCGCGGCCTTCGGGGCCATTCTTCCCCATGGCCGCCCCACTGGGCGCAGCAGTTCCGCTTTTTTACTGCTCCTCGACCTTCACCTTAAAGGTGCTGGTCACGCCGGGGTGCAGCTTCACGGTGGCGTTGGTGGTGCCGAACTCCTTGATGTCCCGCTCCAGCTCCACCTTGCGCTTGTCGATCTCGGTGCCCACCATCTGGCTCAAGTGCTGGGCCACCTCCTTGGAGGTGATCTTGCCGAACAGACGACCGCCGTTGCCCTTGCTCTTGATCAGAACGGTCTTGTCCTTGATGGTGGCGGCCAGCTGCTGGGCAGCGGCCAGAGCCTCGGCAGCGTGATGCTCCTTGGCCTCGTTCTTGGTGCGCACCAGGTTCAGTGCGGTGGCGTCCGCCTCGGCGGCCAGGCCGCGGGGGAACAGGAAGTTGCGGGCGTAGCCGTCCGACACTTCGTGGATCTCGTCCTTTTTGCCGATGTTCTTCACATCCTGCTTCAGAATAGCCTTCATTGGTATCTCTCTCCTTATGTGCGCGGCATTGGTTGGACCGCCGCGTATTTTGGCCGGCCGCGGGGGCCGGGTTTATCGTTTTTTGCCGGAGCGGGCCTCTTCCTCGGCCTGCTCCTGCCGGTAGCGGGCAATGGCCTGACGGATGCGCTTTTCCGCTTCGTCGATGGTGGTATCCTTCATCTGAGCGCCCGCCATGGTCAGATGACCGCCGCCGCCCAGCTGCTCCATAATGACCTGCACGTTCACGGCGCCCATGCTGCGGGCCGAGATGTTCACCCCGCTGCCCTGCTGCACCGCCACGAAGCTTGCTCCCACCCCCTGGATGGTGAGCAGGTCGTTGGCCGCCTGGGGCACCGCCACCGCCATATCCGGCGGCAGCTCGCCGGAGACCGACACCGCACAGCCCATATAAATATCGGCGTTTTCCACCAGATTGGACTTGGCGGTGTATTCCTGCAAGCTGGAATTGAACAATAGCTTCACCCGCTCGGTCATGGCGCCCATGCGGCGCAGGTAGGCCGCCGCCTCAAAGGTGCGCACACCGGTGTGGATGCCGAAGTTGCGGGTGTCCAGCATGATGCCGGCCAGCAGCGCCTCCGCCTCCAGGGAGGTGGGGCGGAACTGCTGCCCCTCCACATACTGCAGCAGCTCGCTCACCAGCTCGCAGGTGGAGGAGGCATAGGGCTCGTGGAAGAACAGCACCGCGTTGTCGATATGGCCCACCGCCTTGCGGTGATGGTCGATCACCGCCACCTGGCGGCATTTGCGGTAAATATCGCCGCTTTCCAACAGGCCCTTGATGTGGGTATCCACCACCAGCAGCAGGGTGTTGTCGGTCATGCCGTCCAGCGCAACCTCCGGCGAGATGAAGTCCTCACCCAGGCCCGCGGCCTCGAACTCCTGCAAAACGCTCTGGGCCAGCGTGGCCTCCCGCCGCACCACAATGGCGGCGGGGGCGTCCAGCCCTTTGCAGATGCGCAGCACGCCGATGGCCGCGCCCACGCAGTCCAGATCGCTCATCCGGTGGCCCATGATGAGCACGCTGTCCGCCTGGCGGATCAGGTCGCACAAAGCCTTGGCCACGATGCGGCTCTTGACCCGGCTGCGCTTTTCCACGCTGCGGGACACACCGCCGTAGAAGGCAAAGCCCTCGGGGGTCTTCACCGCCGCCTGGTCGCCGCCACGGCCCAGAGCCATGTCCAGCGACTGGCGGGCCATCTCCTCGCACTGGCGCAGGGTATCGCCGCCCCGGCCCACGCCGATGGACAGCGTCACGTTCACCTCGCCCTCCAGGGCGCGGATCTTGTCCAGCACATCGAATTTTGCCGCCACCATTTCCTTCATGTGGCGTTCCTCCACCACCGCTATGTAGCGGGCGTTGCTCACCCGCTGCAAAAAGCCGGTGGTGCGGCCGATATAGGTTTCCAGCACCCGGTTGATGCCTTCCAGCACCCGGGCCTTTTCTGAGTCCTTCAGCTCGGCCAGCTGCTCGGCGTAGGCGTCGATCTCGATGATCATATACGCCGGGCGGGTGGCGTCGTATTCCGCCGCCCGCTGGCGCAGGTCGGTCTCGTCCACCAGGTACAGCACGGTGAGCGCCTCGCGCCCGGCGGTGGCCGACGCAAAGATATTGTATTTGCGGCCCTCGTGCTCCAGCACCTGGCCCGCAGGCTCGCCGCACTGGTGCAGGTCCAGCCCGCAGAGCACCTTGCCCACCGGAGCAAGCAGCCGGTCCTCGTCCGCCAGGATACGCTGACGGAATGGGGTGTTGTACCACACCAGGGTCTTGCCGCTGAGCAGCGCCACCGGCAGTGCCAGCGCGCCCAGGCTCAGCTGGGCCTGGCTGTTTTCAAAGCTCTCGCACTGCAGCACCCGGGCAAGTCCCCGGCGCATCCGCCGTGCCAGCAGCAGCACCGCCAGCGCCACCAGAGCCACCAGAGGAATCAGCACCCAGAGCAGCCGCGGCTTCATCAGGCCCACCAGAGCGGCCAGCAACGCACACAGCACCACCAGCCCGCCGGCGAAGACCTCCAGTGTGAAACGGGGTTTCAGATCCATGGCCCAACAGCCTCCTTTGCGTTTGGGGTCAGACCTCCATGAGGATGGGCAGGATCATGGGGCTGCGCTTGGTCTTGCGGTAGATGTAGGAGGACAGCACTTCCCGCACGCGGGTCTTCACGCTGTTCCAGTCCCGCACATTCTCGGCGGCGCACTTCTCGAAGCACTGGGTCACCAGACGGCGTGCCTCATCCATCAGCTGCTCGCTCTCACGCACATACACAAAGCCGCGGGAGACCAGGTCCGGCCCGGCCACGACCTGGCCGGTGCGGGAATTCACGGTAGCCACCACGATGACCAGACCGTCCTCGGACAGATGACGGCGGTCCCGCAGGACCACGTTGCCCACGTCGCCCACGCCCAGGCCGTCCACCATCACGGCGCCCGCAGGCACCGGCTCGCCGGTGGAAAGACCGTCGGCCGAGAGGATGATGTCCTGGCCGATCTCGGCGATGTGGATGTTCTTCGGGGGGATTCCCAGCTTTTCGGCGGTGATGGCATGCTTTTTCAGCTGCTTGTACTCGCCGTGCACCGGCAGGAAGTACTTGGGCGCTGCCAGCGTGAGCACCAGCTTCTGCTCCTCCTGGCAGGCGTGGCCGGACACATGCACATCGTACATGGATTCATAAATGACCTCCGCGCCCAGCAGCAGCAGACCGTTCACCACCTTGGTGACCATCTTTTCATTGCCGGGGATGGGGGTGGCGGAGATGATGATGAAGTCGCCGGGGCCCACGCGCACGTTGCGGTGGCTGGCGCTGGCCATGCGGGACAAGGCGCTCAGCGGCTCGCCCTGGCTGCCGGTGGTGATCAGCACGATCTGCTCCGGCGGATATTTGTTGATCTGCTCCAGGTCGATGAGCACGCCCTCCGGGGCATGCAGGTAGCCCAGCTCCAGGGCCATCTGGGTGTTGTTGGCCATGCTCCGGCCGGACACCGCCACCTTACGGCCGTTTTCCACCGCCAGATCGATGATCTGCTGCACCCGGTAGATATTGGAGGCGAAGGTGGCAATGATGATGCGCTGTTTGTCCGCCCGGCGGAACAGGTTGGCGAAGCTGTCGGCCACCTTGTGCTCGGTGGCGGTGAAGCCCGGCCGCTCGGCGTTGGTGGAATCGCTCAGCAGGGCCAGCACGCCCTTCTTACCGTATTCCGCAATGGTCACCAGGTCGGTGGGCCCGGCGGACAGCGGGGTGTAGTCGATCTTGAAGTCGCCGGTCTGGATGATCACGCCCGCAGGGCAGTCGATGGCCAGGGCCACTGCGTCCGGGATGGAGTGGTTCACATGGATGGGCTCGATGGTGAAGCAGCCCAGCTTGAACTTGTGGCGGGGATGGATCTCCACCAGCTTGGTGCGGCCCAGCAGATTGTGCTCTTCCAGCTTGTTCTTGATCAGGCCGATGGTCAGCTTGGTGGCGTAGATGGGCAGGTTCACCTGCTTGAGCAGGTAGGGCAGCGCGCCGATGTGGTCCTCGTGGCCGTGGGTGATGACCACGCCCTTGATCTTATCCTTGTTCTGCACCACATAGGTGAAGTCCGGGATGACCAGGTCGATGCCGAACATGTCGCTGTCCGGGAAGACCAGGCCGCAGTCCACGATCATCATATCGCCCTGGCATTCATACAGGGTAATGTTCTTGCCCACTTCGCCCAGACCGCCCAGGGGGATGATGTGCACCGGCACAGCCTCTTCCTGCTTGGCGTGGTTCTTGGCAGCGGGCTTGCGGCCCCGGGAATAGAAGGGGCGGCGGCGCTGGGCAGGCTGCTGTGCGCCCGCGTTCTCGGCCTTCGGCGCGGCCGGCTTATGGGTAGCGCGCGGTTTTTTGGGTTCTTTTTCCTTTGCAGTTTTCTGTTGAGTCATAGATCTCCTCCGTAAAATTGCGTACGCCGGAAAAGCCCGTTTTCCTTTCCGATGCAAAAACGGCCGGGCGCACGATGGTTCAGTTTGTAAATGCTTGTGGTGTTGGGCACGACGGGTCCATTTGTTCAATGCGACCGGGCCCCGGACGGATCACGCACACAGAGCGGCGGCAACGGGCCGCTGCTCGGCCAAGGTTGGCAAACTTCTCCAACCTAAAGTTAGTTTTATTATACCCTCTTTGTATGCTTTCTGTCAACAAAGCGGGGTGGGCGGGGTAAAATAATCCGGGCGGGGCTTTTTCCAAGGCAATCCCGCACAATTCCAGGCGGCAAAGCACGCCCCAGGCAGCCGCCGTGAATTGTGTGGTGTTGCCCCAAGTATGGGCAGGGTCCGGCCCGCTTACACTTGCCGCCAACGGGCAAACCCGGTATAATAATGCCATTGGGCGTTGACCGGCTGTTTGCGCCCGGAACAGAACGCCCGCCCTTGTGCGCGGGCAGGAGGACAGCAATGAAACAGATCGAGATTTTTACCGACGGCGCCTGCAGCGGCAATCCCGGCCCCGGCGGCTGGGGCGCGGTGCTGCGCTATAAACAATTTGAAAAGGAGCTCTCCGGCGGCGAGGCCGAGACCACCAACAACCGCATGGAACTCACCGCCTTCATCCGGGCGCTGGAGCAGCTGAAGGAGCCCTGCGAGATCACCCTGTGCAGCGATTCCAAATATGTGATCGACGGACTGGAAAAGGGCTGGGCCAAGGGCTGGCGAGCCCGGGGCTGGAAAAAGAGCGACAAATCCCCCGCCCTCAATCCGGACCTGTGGGGCCGTCTTCTGGACCTGTGCGAGGGGCATGTGATCCACTACAAATGGATCAAGGCTCACGCCGGTCACCCGGAGAACGAGCGCTGCGACCGGCTGGCGGTGGAGCAGAGCAAAAAGTACGGCGGCCGCCAGGCCTGACGGCGGCTCAGAACACAATAAGGAGCAACAATTATGAGCGATATTTTATTCCCCGGCAACGATTTTTCCACCTTTGAAAAGCAGGACAAGGTGCTGGTGGGCGTGTCCGGCGGGGTGGATTCCGCGGTGTGCGTGCACATTCTGCGGGAGCAGGGCTTCGCGGTGACCGGCGCGGTGATTCGCTTCTCCCCCGCCCACGACAAGGCGGTGGAGGAGGCCCGCAAGGCAGCCGCCGCCCTGGGCATTCCGCTGGAGGTCATTGAGGCGGGCGAGGAGTTCGAGCGCCAGGTGGTGGAGCCCTTCTGCCAGGCATACTGTGCCGGGCGCACCCCCAACCCCTGCGTGCTGTGCAACCCCACGGTGAAGTTCAAGCTGCTGGCTGCCCGTGCCGACGAGCTGGGCATTCACTTCATTGCCACCGGCCATTACGCCCGGGTGGAGCAGACTGCCGCCGGGCAGTACCACATTGCTCAGCCCGCCAGCGTGGCCCGGGACCAGAGCTACATGCTCTACCGCCTGGGTCAGGACATTCTTTCCCGCCTGTGCCTGCCGCTGGGTGAGTTCGAGAAGGAGGACATCCGCCAGATCGCCCGTGACCTGGGCCTGCCCTGTGCCGACAGCCCGGACAGCATGGAGATCTGCTTCATTCCGGACGGCGACTACGCCGCCTTCATCCGGGGCCGGGGCCTGAAGGATAAGCCCGGCCGCTTCATCGCACCGGACGGGAAGGACCTGGGCCCCCACAAGGGCGTGATGCACTACACCCTGGGCCAGCGCAAGGGCCTGGGCCTGGCGCTGGGCAAGCCCGCCTTCGTGAAGGCCATCCGGGAAAACGGTGACGTGGAGCTGGGCTGGGCCGGTGAGGAGTTCTTTTCCGGCATGACCCTGCGTGACGTGTGCTGCGCCGCCGGGGGCGAACTGCCCGCCGGGGATTACCTGGTGAAGATCCGCAGCGCCGCGAAGCCTGTGCCCTGCCACTACGACGGCGAAGGCACCGTGCGCTTTGAAGAGCCTGCCCGTGCGCCCGCTCCCGGCCAGAGCGCCGTGTTCTACGGCGGCGGCCTGGTACTGGGCGGCGGCTTCATCGACCAGATTCTGGACTGATTTTCCCCCTCAAAACAAACCAAAAGCAGCCCCCTGCCGGAATACCGTGCAGGGGGCTGCTTTTTGCGTTTGTTTATTTGTTCTCTTCGGTCTTGGGGCCGAGACGGCGGCGGATGTCGTCGATGATCTCGGGGCAGACAAACTCGGAGATATCGCCGCCCATGGTGGCCACCTCCCGAACGATGGAGGAGGACAGATACATGTACTTGATGTCGGTGGTCATGAACATGGTCTCCAGGGTGGGGCATAGCTTTTTGTTGGTGAGCGCCATCTGGAACTCGTATTCAAAATCGCTCACCGCCCGCAGGCCCTTGATCAGGGTGCAGGCCCCCACGTGGGAGGCGTAGTCGGCCAGCAGGCCGCCGAAGAAGTCCACCCGCACGTTGGGCATATCCTTGGTGACGCGGCGGGCCAGCTCCACCCGCTCGGCGGGGGTAAATGCGGTGTTGCTCTTGGCGTAGTTCACCAGGATCAGCACGATCACCTCGTCAAACAGGCCCGAGGCCCGGCGGATGATGTCCAGGTGGCCCTTGGTGATGGGGTCAAAGCTGCCGGGGCAGATGGCGATGCGTTTTTCCATAAAGCGTTTTCCTTTCCGCTGGGGGCCGCTGGGCCCGCTGTTGGCCGTTTTCCCGCCGCAATGCACGGCGGGCGCCATTAAGTATACCCCCGGAAAAGCGGCCTTGTCAATTGCATTTTGGCCGCCGCTTTTTGCCCGTCAGTCCTGCTCGCACAGCTCGCAGAGCTTCTGATAGAAGGGGGTGTTGTCCAGTGTAGCGAAGTAATCCATGGGGGTCTCGGCCCGACGGATCACCTCATGGCTGCCGTCCTCGTGCAGCAGCACCTCGGCGCTGCGCAGCTTGCCGTTGTAGTTGTAGCCCATGGAGAAGCCGTGGGCGCCGGTGTCGTGGATGACCAGCACGTCGCCGATGCCGGTCTCCGGCAGGGCCCGGTCGATGGCGAACTTGTCGTTGTTCTCGCACAGGCCGCCGGTCACATCGTACACATGGTCGCAGGGCTCGTTTTCCTTGCCCAGCACGGTGATGTGATGGTACGCGCCGTACATGGCCGGGCGCATCAGGTTGGCGGCGCAGGCGTCCAGGCCCAGGTAGTCCTTTTGAATATGCTTTTCGTGGAGCACAGTGGCCACCAGATGGCCGTAGGGGGCCAGCATGAATCGGCCCAGCTCGGTGAAGATGGACACATCGCCCATGCCCGCGGGCACCAGGATCTCCTCGAACTTTTTGCGCACGCCCTCGCCGATGGAGGCAATGTCGCTGGCGGGCTCCTCGGGGCGGTAGTCCACGCCCACACCGCCGGACAGGTTGATGAACTTGATCTTCGCGCCGGTGGCCTTGTTCAGCCGCACCGCCAGCCGGAACAGAATCTCGGCCAGGGCCGGGTAATAGTCGTTGCTGGTGGTGTTGCTGGCCAGGAAAGCATGGATGCCGAACTGCTTTGCGCCCTTCTTCATCAGCTTTTCAAAGGCGGAGGTCATCTGCTCCTCGGTCATGCCGTATTTGGCCTCACCGGGGTTGTCCATAATGTCGTTGCCCATGCTGAACACGCCGCCCGGATTGTAGCGGCAGAACACGGTTTCCGGCACACCGGCCACCCGTTCCAGAAATTCCACGTGGGTGTAGTCGTCCAGATTGATGTAGGCGCCCATCTGGCAGGCCTTTTTCATGTCCTGGGCAGGGGTCACGTTGGAGGAGAACATCACATCCTGGCCGGTAAAGCCGCAGGCCTCGCTGAGCAGCAGCTCGGTGTAGGTGGAGCAGTCCACCCCGCAGCCCTCCTCCTGCAAAATCTTCAGCAGCGCCGGAGTGGGTGTGGCCTTCACCGCGAAGTATTCCTTGTAGCCCTCATTCCAGGCGAAGGCCGCGTTCAAGCGGCGGGCATTTTCCCGAATGCCCTTTTCGTCGTAGATATGAAAGGGCGTGGGCACGTCCTCAATGATCGTCTGGGCCTGCTCCAGGCTGATGAACGGATGCTTTTGCATGGTGATCTTGTCTCCCTTTCCCACGGGCTGTTCGCCCGGTTTACTCACACAGCGTTTATTTTAGCACAGTATAACACAAAAGGGACCCACTGCGCAACGACATGTTTTGCAGGCAGCAAAAAAGCCCTTCAAACGAAATGTTTGAAGGGCTTTGACCATGGAGCTGCTAAGCAGATTTGAACTGCTGACCTCATCCTTACCAAGGATGCGCTCTACCGACTGAGCTATAGCAGCAAGATGGCGACCCGGATGGGGCTCGAACCCACGACCTCTAGCGTGACAGGCTAGCGTTCTAACCAACTGAACTACCGGGCCATCTTTGCGTTGTCTTGTGGCGACTCTTAGTATTATACAGACAGTTCCCCCGATTGTCAACCACTTTTTCAAAAAAATTTTAAACTTTTTTTGCGACGCTTTTTTGTCCCCAAAAACCGGCGGCGGGCGGGGCTTTTCGCCCATTCGCCCGCCGCCCGGAAAAGAGGTTTTACTGCACCATTTCCAGCAGGCCGCACACTTCCAGCAGCCGCTGATACTCCAGCAGCATTTCCCGATTGCCGCCGCCCAGCTCGGCGATCACCTGATCCGCCACCCGGCCGCAGCTGCGGGTCCCGTCGATGTAATAGCCGCACAGCGCCTCCTGCATGGCCTTGTCCGGCTCGGCCTCATAGCGGCGGTCATACTCCCGCACCAGGGCCAGCTTGTCCGGCTCGTCCAGCATCCGCTTTTCCAGCGATTCCAGCGGGTCGCCGAAGAGGCGGCGGTACACCGGGCCTTCCTCGGCCCACTGCACCCGGCCGGGCAGCAAGGCGTTCAGCCTTGCCAGCGGCTTTGCCGGGTCCAGCCCCGCCTGCTCACACAGCCGCCGGGCAGCTTCGGTGTAGAACTCCTTCAGGGCTCCCAGCTGGGCCGCCAGCTCCCTGGGGTCGCTGTGGGCCAGCATGGCCCGTCGGGTGATAGTCTCCATCCTGGCCATGAGCCGGGTGCACTGGTGGTTCAGAATCAGCCGGGCGTCCCGCTTGTGCAGATCACACAGGGTATACACATACACCGCCGCCAGCAGGGTGGAGAATTTCAGCACGTTCATGTCCAGCCGCTCGATGGTGTCGGCGCTGGTGTGGTAGTATTTGTCCGGCCACTGGCCCAGCATGATGCTGGGGATGCCCACCTGCGGGTCACTCAGGATAAAATGGTCGCTGCCCAGGCCAAAGGGCACCGCGTCGGTGCGCACATTTTGCAGCAGCAGGTCCTCCCGGCTGTTTGTCTCCTGCTTGAGCTCCTGCAGCAGCAGGGTGGCCAGGTCCCCCTCAAAGCTAGGCATGGCGAAGGGAAGGCAGGTCACGGTGATGGGGCCGGTGGTGTCCTCCTGCTTTGCGCCGATCATATCCAGGTTAATGCCCGCAGTGTAGAGGGACGTGTCCCGCCCGTCGTTCAGATAATTATAGGTTCCGGTGAATTCGGGCACCAGAATCATCCGGATGGTCTTTTTCAGCGGCGGCAGCTGCCCCTCCTCCACCGCTGCGTGGATGGCCGCTATCAGGGTCATGGCCCCGGCCACGCCGGAGGCGTTGTCGTTGGCACTGGCGCAGGGGTGGCACAGATGGGCGCAGACCAGCACGCTCTCCTCGCTCTCGCCGGGCAGTACCGCCTCCACCACCTCGCTGGTGCCGTTTTCCAGCGTGGCCTCCACATAGGCGTTCAGTGCAAGATAGGGGCTTTCGCACTCCCCTTTCTCGAAGGCCTGCCGCCGCTCACGGCACAGCTTTTGCAGCCGCAGCGAGGTCCGGGGCGACACCACGAACCCGAAGGCCTGCCGCTCACCGGGGGTGTGCTCCCACCAGAAGGAGGTGTAGTTCAGCGCGTCCAGCAGCTCCTCGGGGATGCGCACGTGGGGCGTCTCGTTCAGATAATCCGATACGATACCCAGAGCACCTCGTTTCTGGATGGCCCAGCTGAATTTGTTGATGTGCTGGTGGGTGAAGAGCACCTTGCCCTCCAGGTCCCAGCCCTCGTAGGCTTCTTCGTGGCAGCCCTCGGTCATCTCCACCAGATCCAGCGTTTTGTCCCGCCAGTCGCAGGCGCAGCTTTTCTGAATCAGGGAAATGGGCTCCACCGAGTAATCCGCCAGCATAAAGCCCTCCGGCCCGGCCAGACGGCACCAGCCCGCGGTACAGTTCCACTCCTGAAACAGCCGGTAGCTGCCTGCGTAGCCCCCCGCCGGAGCCGGATAATGGAGCACCTGAGCCTGCACGCCCTGGCGGTTCAGCCAGTCGCAGCACCAGTTGGCCGCCGCCCGGAAGCCGCCGCTGGCCTGGATGCGGTGGAAGCTGCTCACCTCTTTTACGATTTGATACAGCCCTCGGGTCTGTATCCGTTCCTTCATTGTCTTTATGGTCTGTTGCATCATCTGCCGCGCACCCCGTTTCGTTTTTTGTTCCATTATACCACCCCGCCGCGACAATTTCATCCGGTAGTGTAAAAAAGCATATGGGCAAAAACAAATCCCCCGAAGCAGCGCTTCAGGGGATTTGCAAGGCTTTTTAAATGGATTAGTTGAAGCCGAAGATCTTCTGGCTGATCTTGTAGGCGGACACCGCGAAGGCGCGGCCCACCGGATTGTTCCAGTTCATAGCCTGGCCCATCACGCCACGGCGCAGCCGGTAGTAGGCCCAGGGGTCGTTGGCCTTGATGTGGTCCCACAGCTCCTGCTTCTTAGCCAGGTTCTCGGCGGTGCCGCTGCGGATCATCAGAATGGAAGAAACCACGGTGATGATCTCCAGATAGTTGTACAGGTACTGGCGCAGGCGGGTGTTCTTGATGCCCTGCAGGCGCACCTGCTGCAGCATCAGCTTGTTCACCTTGATCTGCTGGTCAATGCGCTTAATCATTACGCTCTCGTTCACCGACTGGTCATTGCGGCCGATAAAGTAGTGGTAGAAATCCACATTGATGTAGTAGATGCTCTTCACATACTGCATGGGCACGTACACGAACAGGTTATCCACATAGAAGGTGTGGCGAGGCAGGTCCAGGCCGCTGTCGATCAGCAGCTGGGTGCGGTAGATTACCGAGTGCATCAGGATGTACTGGCCTTTACGGAAGCGGCCCACCTGATCCCAGCCGATCACCTGCTCTTCGGGCAGGGCGTTGCCGTAGCTCATTACCTTTTTGTGGCGGGCGCCCACCTTGTCGTACACAAAGTTGCTCACCACCAGGTCCACCTCCTGGCCGCCGTGCACGAAGCCGCGCAGGGCGCACAGGATCTTGGCAAAGGCCTCTTCATCCACCCAGTCGTCGCTGTCCACAACCTTGAAGTAACGGCCCTGAGCGTTCTTCAGCCCGGCCATCACCGCCGCGCCGTGGCCGCCGTTCTCCTGGTGCACCGCACGCACGATGCCGGGGTACAGCCGTTCGTATTCGTCCGCGATGGCGGCGGTATCGTCCTTGGAGCCGTCGTTTACGATCAGGATTTCCACCTCGTCGCCGCCAGTGAGCAGGGTATCCACACAATGGCGCATGTAGTCCTGCGAGTTGAAGCAGGGCACTGCGATCGATAACAGTTTCATGTTTCACACACCTTTATATTGATTTGCCGCCCCGCCGCCCGAAAGAGGGGTGATCGAGCCGGTCCGCAAGCTGTTTTGGTCATAATTTGACATAATGTTACTTATATATCATCGCGCGAACAATGTTCAAAGTCAAGTGAATCCCACAAATTTATGCGACTTTTCTCCATTTCTTACAACTTTTACAACAAAACGGCGCACCCCAGCCAAGGGATGCGCCGTTTTTCAATGTTTTTTCAAGCGGAAAGCTCCCCTGCCCGGTCAGCAGGTGGCGCCGCCCTTCATGTGCTTCTGCGCAGCCAGGTTCTCCTGCTTGCGGGCCAGCAGCTCATCGCTCAGCAGCTGGCGCTGCACCTCCTCGAAGCCGATGCGGGCCACGGTGTCGGCAAAGCGCTCACCGGTGATGCCCTGCTCGCGGAACAGCAGAATGGCCTTTTCGATCACATCCAGCACCTCCTGGCGGTCGGTAAAGACCTTATCCAGGTAACGGCCCTGGGCAACCTTCTTGCCCCAGCGGCCGCCGATGTAGATGCGGTAGCCGTCGATGTGGTCCTCCACCGCCTTGAAGGGGCACTTGCCCACGCAGCGGCCGCAGTGGTTGCAGGCCTCGGGGTCAATGTGAATTTTGCCGTCCTCCATCTTGGCCACGTGGATGGGGCAGGTCTCCTCGATCTGGCAGACCTTGCAGCCGCGGCACTTGTCCAGCTGGATCTGGGGAATGCGCTGGCCGATCACGCCCAGGTCGTTCAGATCCGGCTTGACGCAGTTGTTGGGGCAGCCGCCCACGGCGATCTTGAACTTGTGGGGCAGCTTAACCTCATGGTAGCCCTTGTAGAACCGCTCGTGAATCTCCTGAGAAAGATCGAAGGTATCGATCAGGCCGTACTGGCAGGTGGTGCCCTTGCAGGAAACCACCGGGCGCACCTTGCTGCCGGTGCCGCCCATTTCCAGGCCGGCGTTCAGCAGGTACTCCCGCAGGGGCTCGATGTTGGCAAAGGGCACGCCCTGGATTTCCAGGGTCAGACGGCTGGTCATGGTCACCTCGCCGCTGCCGAACTTCTCGGCGGCCTGGGCCACTGCCATCTGCTCGGCGGCGGTGAGCTTGCCGTTGCGGGTGATCACCCGGCCGTTGAACTTGTCCGGGGTGCGCTTGTCCCACAGGAAGCCCAGCGCCTTCACCCGGGTGACCTCAGCGGGGGACACCTTTGCGCCCACAGACTCCACACGCACGTCGTTGAAGAAGCTGGCGCCCTCCAGCACCAGGGTGTTGGTGTAGCCGTAGCTGCGCAGCCGGTTCTGCATGAAGTAGGCCCGCTTGCCCTTGTTGCACACGATCAGCAGCTTGTCGTCCTTGTCCAGACCCTCCACCGGTCCGTTCAGAGTTTCCAGCTGCACGAAGGTGGCGCCGTGGATGCTGGGAGCCGGGGTGGCATCCACCACCCGGTAGCCCTTGGCCGCGCCCGCCTGGTACTCGGCGGGGGTGATGCTGGCGATCTTGCCCTCCAGCTTGTTCTCCAACAGATACACCGCCTGCACGAAGGGATGGATGGCGGTGGAGAAGGGCGGCGCATAGGCCAGGTCCAGATTGTCGAAGTCCTCCAGGGCCGCGCCCATGGAGATGCCGGTCACCGCAATGTCCACCATCTTGTCCACCGCGCCGGGGCCCAGCACCTGGATGCCCAGCAGCTTGTGGGTGGCCTTGTCGGCGATGAGCTTGGTGGCAAACCAGGCGGAATCCGGGTAGTAATGAGCTTTGTCGTCGCTGACCATCAGGGCAGTAACCACGTCATAGCCCGCCTGATGGGCGGCGGCCTCGGTCAGGCCGGTGCGGCCGCAGTTCAGGCCGGGCAGCTTGACCACGCCGGTGCCCAGCACGCCGGGATAACGCTTGTTCTCGCCGGTCAGCGCCAGGGCCAGGGTGCGGCCCTCCATGTTGGCGGAGGAGCCCATGGGCGACCACTGGGCCGCGCCGGTGAGCCGGTTGGTCACCAGGGCGCAGTCGCCCGCGGCGTACACATCCGGCAGGTTGGTGCGCAGCTGGCCGTCCACCGGGATGGTTCCCTTGACCATCTCCAGGCCGCTGCCCTCCAGAAAAGCGGTGTTAGGACGGATGCCCGCGCTTACCACCACCACATCGGCAGGCAGAGTGCCCGCCTCGGTTTTCACGGCGGTGACCCGGCCGTCGCCCAGAATGGCCTGGGCCGCGGTGCCGGTCATCACCCGGATGCCAGCCGCCTGCAGCTTTTTGCGGGCAAAGCCGGCCATTTCCTCATCCAGCACGCCGGGCATGATCTGGCCCGCCACGTCGAGTACCGTCACATTCAGCCCCTGAGTCAGCAGGTTCTCCGCCGCCTCCAGGCCGATGAAGCCGCCGCCGATGACCACCGCGTTCTTGGCGGCGTTCTGCTCCAGATAGCCGCGCAGGGCGATGGCATCGTCCGGGGTGCGCAGCTTGAACACGCCCTGCTGGGCCGCGCCCTCGATGGGCGGAATCACGCTGGACGCGCCGGTGGCAATGATCAGGGAATCGTATTCATAGGTTTCGGTCTCGCCGCTGGTCAGGTTCTTGGCGGTCACGGTCTTGGCGGCCGCATTCAGGCCCACGGCCTCCCGGCCGGTGAGCACCTTGGCCCCGGTGAGGGCGGTGTATTTCTGAGGAGTATTCACGATCAGCTCGTCGCGGGTCTCGATCAGGCCGCCCACATAGTAGGGCAGGCCGCAGCCCGCATAGGAGATGTCCCGGTCCTTGACCAGAATGGTCACATCCGCGGCCGGCTCCTGCCGCTTGATCTTCGCGGCAGCTTTGGTACCGGCGGCAACGCCGCCCAGGATCAATACCTTCATTTGGTTTCCTCCTGTTCTCTCAAGCCGTTTGTGCTCAGCCGTGGCAATGGCCGCCGCAGCTGTGGGAAGCGCCGTGGCTGCCGCAGTCGTGGCCCTCGCCCTCCTCATGGTGATGATTGCAGGTCACATCGCCGTTCTGGGGCAGAGCGCCCTGCAGCAGCTGCTCCACCGCCGCGTCGGTGCTGCCCGCCGCGCCCGCGTACACCGCGATGCCCGCCTGGGCCAGCGCCTGGCGCGCGCCGCCGCCGATGCCGCCGCAGATCAGCACCTGCACGCCCTGGGCCTGCAGAAAGCCCGCCAGCGCACCGTGGCCCTGGCCGTTGGTGTCCACCACCTGGCTGCCGGTGATCTGCTTGCCCTCGGCCTCATACAGCTTGAACTGCTCGGTGTGGCCAAAGTGCTGGAATACATTGCCATTTTCATAAGTAACCGCGATTTTCATTCTTCTTCAACCTCTTTTACGCAAAGAAACGGCCGCCCGCGGGCAGCCAAAGGCCCCGGTCCGACCGCGCTTTGATAATTTTATACTTCTATATTACGCCTTTCGGGGCAGCTTTTGCAACTGACAAAGTCACACAAGCTGCCCCGAATCACTTTATTTGTGCGCAGGCGTAAAATAATATTCCCCTTCTTCGTCCCGGTGGCCGCACACGCCGAACACCCGGTCGATGCGGCCGGAGCGGAACATCTGCTCCGGCGTTTCAAAGGCCACCAGCTGCCCGGCTTCCATCAGGGCGATGTGATGGCTCACCCGCAGCGCCTGGGCCAAATCGTGCAGCACCATTACAATGGTCTTGCCCTGCTTGTTCAGCCGCTGGAGAAGGCTCAGAATCTCGAACTGGACCCCCAGATCCAGATAGGTGGTGGGCTCGTCCAGCAGGATGATCTGGGTATCCTGCGCCAGGGCCATGGCGATGTAGGCCCGCTGGCGCTCGCCGCCGGAAAGCTCCCGCAGGTCCCGCCCGCGCCATTGCTCCACCCCGGCAGCCTGCATGGCCTGGGCCACCTTTTGCCGGTCCTCCGGCCGCATACGGCGGGAAAGCCCCAGATAGGGAAACCGCCCATGGGCCACCAGGCTTTCCACCGTGATGGCGGGCACGTCCCGCACCTGGGGCATCAGCGAGGCAAACCGGGCAAACTCCCGGCGGTCGTAATCCTCCGCCGGGCGGCCCGCCGCCAGCACCTGACCGGCGGAAGGGGTCAGCTGCCGGGCCGCCACCCGCAGCAGAGTGGTTTTGCCGCAGCCGTTGGGGCCGATCAGGGTGGTGATGCGCCCGGCGGGGATGGTGAGCGACACGTCCCGCAGGACCACGCCGCCCTGGTACCCAGCGGTGATGTGCTTCAATTCAATCATAGACCCGGCTCCTTTTCTGACGCAGCAGCAAAAACAGGAAAAACGGCCCGCCCAGGAAGGACATGAGGATGCCCACCGGCAGCTCGAAGGGGGCAAACAGCACCCGGCCCAGGCTGTCGCACGCCAGCACAAAGGCCATGCCCAGCAGCGCCGATGCAGGCAGCAGAAACCGATTTTCACCGCCCACCAGCCGCCGGGCCGCATGGGGCACCAGCAGGCCCACAAAGCCCAGCAGGCCTGCGAAGCTCACTGCCGCACCTGCCAGCAGGCTGGAGGCCAGAATGCACAGAAAGCGTACCAGGCCCACCCGCATGCCCAGCGAGGAGGCAGTCTCCTCCCCCAGCTGCAGCAGGTCCAGGTCCGCCGCCAGAAACAGCGCCAGCACAAAGCCCGCGCCGATGTAGGCCGCCGCGGGCCACAGGGAGCTGAGGGCCACGCCGGAAAAGCTGCCGGTCATGAAGCCGGTGGATCCCACCACCTGGTCCGGATAGAGCAGGGTGATGGTGTCGATTCCGGCGGAGAGGATGCCGCTCACCGCGATGCCCGCCAGCACCAGCGTGACCCGGGAAAGCCCCGCCTTTGCCGCCAGACCGTAAATAAACAAGGTGGTGAGCAGCGCCCCCAGAAAGGCGGCCGCCGCCATGATTCCCGGCACGCCGGGCAGTAAAGTGGCCGCCGCGATGGCGAAAAAACCCGCGCCGGAGTTCACGCCGATCACATTGGGGCTGGCCATTGCATTGTTCAGCACGCCCTGAATGAGGGCGCCCGCCACCGCCAGCGCAAGGCCCGCCAGTATGCAGGCCAGGGTGCGGGGCAGGCGCACATACACAAAGATGCGCCAGGTGGTGGAGCCGGTGTCGCCGGTGCGCAGCACCTGCCACAGCTGGCCCAGGGAAAGGGCCTGGCTGCCGCTGCACAGGCTGATCACCGCGGCAACGACCACAGCCACCGCCAGCACGGCCAGCACCGTCAGCTTGCCTTTAGCCGATCTGGCCGGCAAGCTCCGGGTAAAGGATCTTGGCAAGATATGCATAGCTCTCCCCCCAGCGTGCATTGGGCTTGTAGTGGAACAGGTCCTTGGGCAGGGTCAGGCAGCGGTCGTTCTGCACCGCGGTCAGCTGCTGCCAGGCCGGGTTGTTCTCCACGTTCTGGGCCATGTAGTCCATGGCCTGCTGCTCCGAGCCCATGGTGGTGATGAAGATGTAGTCCGGGTCCTCGGCGATGATCTCCTCCAGGTTGATGTCCTCCAGAAGCGACTCATGCCGGGCCACCATGTTGTCCGCGCCCAGGTCCTCCAGCACATAGCCCACCATGTTGTCGGCTCCCTTGGCCTTCACACCGGTGGAGTAGGCCCGCAGCAGCAATACCGTGGGGTTTTCCTCGTCCTTTACCAGCTCACGGATCTGATCGATCTGTTCTTTGACCGCCAGTCCGTTCTGCTCGTACAGGTCCTGACGGCCGGTGAACTGACACAGCTGGGCCAGCATGTCCAGATATTCCTCGAAGGAATCCACCCGGTAGTAGGCATGGGTGATGCCCGCCTGGGTGAGTGCCTGGTCCATGTCCACCTGGCTGGAGGTGTCCGCGTTCATAATGACAAAATCCGGGTCGGCGGCGATGATCTCCTCCAGGTTGGGCTCCTTCACGGTGCCGATGATGGCCACCTCCTCGCCCAGTTCCATGCCCCGCTCCTCGATGGCATCCTGGGTGGCGCCCACCAGGGTGCCGCCCGCCAGGGTCCAGGTCTCGGCGTAGCTGCCGTAGGTGGCCACCACCCGGTCGGTGCTCTCCACCGTGACCGTGTTGCCCACCGCATCGGTGAAGGTGTAAGCCCCTTCGCCCTGGCTGGTGCTGCCCGGCTGAGCCTGCTGGGAGGCCGCACTGGCCGCCGCGCTGCTGGCCGTACTGCTGCCGCTGCTCTGAGCCGCGCCGCAGCCCGTGAGCAGGGCGGCGGAAAGGGCCGCGGCCAGCACAGCCGCGCCGATCTGTTTGCCTGTTTTCATGGTTTGTTCTCCTGTGTGCGTGGCAATAAGCTTAGCCAAAAATTTGCCGGGCCACGTCCGCCGAGCATTTGGCATCCTTTACATAGTAATCCGCGCCGATCATCTTGGCGTAGTCCGGCGTGAGTACCGCGCCGCCCACCATGATTTTGCAGTCCACTCCGGCCGTGCGCAGCGCCTCGATGGTCTGCTGCATTGCGGGCAGGGTGGTGGTCATCAGGGCGCTCAGGCCCACCAGCTTTGCGCCGTGGCGGCTGGCCGCCTCCACCACCGCCTCCGGCGGCACGTCCCGGCCCAGGTCGATCACCCGGTAGCCGTAGTTTTCCAGAATCACCTTCACGATGTTCTTGCCGATGTCGTGGATGTCGCCCTTCACGGTGGCCACCACGATAGGGCCCTTCTTTTCGCCGGAAACGCCCTGCTTTTCAATGGCGGTTTTCACCTCGTCGAAGGCCGCCTGGGCCGCCGCCGCGCTCTGCAGCAGCTGGGGCAGGAAACAGGTGCCCTTTTCGAAAGCGTCGCCCACCTGGTCCAGCGCCGGGATCAGCACCCCGTTCACCAGCTCCTGGGGGTCGGTGGTCTCCAGCGCCAGCCGGGCCGCCTCGCCCGCCTGTGCCTTCAGACCCAGGACCACCGCGTCCTTCAGATCCACCGGCGCACCGGGCTGGGCCGCAGTCTGCACCGGGGCGGCGGTCTGACCGCCATAGGCCGCAATGTACTCTGCGGCACCCTCGTCCTGAGCGGTGAACACCCGGAAGGAACGCACCGCCGCCATCATGGAGGGCTCGTTGGGATTCATGATGGGCAGGTCCAGCCCGTGGGCCAGGGCCATGCCCAGAAAAGCCATGTTCAGCTGGGGCCGCACCGGCAAGCCGAAGGACACGTTGGAGACGCCCAGAACGGTCTTCAGGCCCAGTTCCTCCTTTACGGTGCGCACCGCCCGCAGGGTGTCCCATACGTCCTGCTGCTGGGCGCTGGCGGTCAGGGTCAGGCAGTCGATGTACACATCCTCCTTGGGGATGCCCGCCTCCAGCGCCGCGTCCAGAATGCGGCGGGCCATCTCCACCCGGTCCTCCGCTTTGGCGGGGATGCCGCTGTCGTTGAGGGTCAGGCCCACCACCGCCGCGCCGTACTTTTTGCACAGGGGCAGCACCGCCGCCAGCACCGCGGGCTCGGCGTTCACCGAGTTCACGATGGGCTTGCCGTTGTAGACCCGCAGGCCTGCCTCCAGCACCTCGGGGCGGGTGGAGTCCAGCTGCAGGGGCAGCTCGGTCACGCCCTGGATGGCGGTCACCGCCCGGCGCATCATCTCCGCCTCGTCGATCTCGGGCAGGCCCACGTTCACGTCCAGAATCTGCGCGCCTGCCTGGGCCTGCTCCACCGCCTGGCCCAGCAGGTAGTCCATATCCCCGGCCCGCAAAGCCTCCTTCATCTTCTTTTTGCCGGTGGGGTTGATGCGCTCGCCGATCACGGTGCCGGGGCGCACCTTCACCGCCTGCATGGCCGAGCAGACCCAGCTTTCCGGCTGGTAGGCCGCCCGTTTGGGGGCGCAGCCCGCGAAGCACTCCGCCAGCTCTTTCAAGTAAGCCGGGCTGGTGCCGCAGCAGCCGCCCACCGCGGCCACACCCAGCCGCTTGTACTGGTCCATCTGGTCCCGGAAATCCGCCGGGTACAGGTCGTAAAGGCCGGTGGCCGGGTCGGGCAGGCCCGCGTTGGGCTTTGCGAACACCGGCAGGCGGCAGGCGGCGCAGAGCCGCTCCACCAGAGGCATGATCTCGGCGGGGCCCAGCGAGCAGTTGATGCCCACCGCGTCCGCGCCCAGGCCCTGGGCGGTCACCGCAAAGCTTTCCACCTGGCAGCCGGTAAAGGTGCGGCCGGTGGCTTCAAAGGTCATGGAGGCCATCACCGGCAGATCGCAGGTTTCCTTGGCGGCCAGAATGCCCGCCTTCACCTCCAGCAGGTCGGTCATGGTCTCGAAGTACACCGCGTCCGCACCGGCGGCAGCGCCCGCCGTCACCACTTCTTTGAACAGGTCACAGGCCTGCTCAAAGGGCAAAGTGCCCATGGGCTGGAGCATCTCGCCCAGAGGGCCGATGTCCAGCAGAATTTTTGCATTGGTGCCCTCGGCGGCCTTTTTGGCGCACTGCACCGCGGCGGTGACCACCTGGGCCACCGTGTAGCCGCAGCCCGCCAGCTTTTTGCCGTTGGCGCCGAAGGTATTGGTGCTGATGAAGTTGGAACCCGCTTCCAGATAAGCCTTGTGGATGCCGGTCACCACCTCCGGATGGGTCACGCTCCACACATCCGGAATCTCGCCGGGAGCCAGGCCCGCCTGCTGCAGCATGGTTCCCATGGCCCCGTCCAGAATCCAGACGCGGCTTTCGTCAAACAATTTATTGGGCACAGGGTTTGCCCTCCTTTCGTTTTGTGCAGGTCTCCCGCAGTGCGCAGGTGGCGCAGCCTGCCAGCTTTCCCTTTACCGGGTGATCCGCCGCGCCGCACAGGGCGGTGATGCTTTTGCCCGGGGTGAGCACACAGCTGGCGGTGGAGCAGATCCCCGCCTGACGGCCCGCGTCCAGCCACTGCACAAAGGCAGGCTGCACCGTGATGGGCCAGTCGCCGTAGCCGGGGGAAAACCGGCCGGTCATATAGCGTCCTTCCTGTTCCAGCAGCGCCCGCTGCTCGTTTTCCAGGTCATTCGCCAGCTGTTCTACCAGGGTGCTTGCGGCAGCATCTAAAACCACGCCGTAGGCCATATCGGTGGCCATGGCCCGGCGCAGGGCGCTGTCCACCCCGGCGCCCAGGGTCACCGCCAGCAACACGCCCTCGTCGCAGCCCTTCAGATGGGCGGCAATGTCTCGCCCGGCCAGCAGTGGGCCCAGCTTGTCCGCGCTCACCCGGCGCACCACAGCCCGAGGCGCGGCGGTTCGCCACAGCTCGGCGGCGGCCCGGTCCAGCAGCACGTCCACTGACGGGGGAACCTCTTTGCCCGCGCCGCCCAGATACCGCAGCGCCTCAGCCCGGTCCAGCGCCGGGGGCAGTTGCCGGATCACGCCTTGGCCTCCGGCAGCAGGTCCCGGATGCCCTCATACACCCGGCGAGCCACCTCGGGGTTGTTCATGGCGTACAGGTGCACGCCGTCCGCGCCGCCCTCGATCAGATCCCGCAGCTGTTCGATGGCATAGTCGATGCCCGCGTCAAACAGGGCGGCCTCGTCGCCGTCGTACCGGCTGAGAATTTTGGTGAACCGGGGCGGCAGGCTGGCGCTGCTCAGGGCCACGGTGCGCTGCACCTGCCGGGCGGACACAATGGGCATCACGCCCGCCTGCACCGGGGCCTGGATGCCCGCCTTGCGCACCAGATTCATGAAGCGGTAGTAGCGGGCGTTATCGAAGAACAGCTGGGTGACCAGATGCTCCACCCCCGCGTCCAGCTTGTATTTCAGGTTCTCCACGTCCTGGCGCAGGTTCTCGCTCTCCACATGGCCCTCCGGGTAGCAGGCACCCGCCAGGTAGAAATCGCCCTTGCTCTTTACAAAGGTGGCCAGGTCACTGGCATGGAAAAAGTCCTTGCTGCGGGGAGCGTCGGGGCAGATGTCGCCCCGCAGGGTGAGCACGTTCTCAATGCCGGCCTCCTGCAGCGCCTGCACGGTTTCGGCCACCTGCTCGCGGGTGGAGTTGATGCCGGTCAGATGGGCCAGCGGCTCCACCCCCAGCTCCTGCTTCAAGTGCTTGGCGATCTGCACGGTGGACAGGCCCGCCTTGCCGCCGCCCGCGCCGTAGGTCACGCTGATGTAATCCGGCGAAAGGCCGGCCAGCTTCTCCAGCGTGGGATACAGGCTTTCGGGTGTGGCCCCGTTCTTTTTGGGCGGAAACACCTCGATGGAAAATACACATTCTTTTTGCCGGAACACCTGCGACAGACGCATAGCGCTACCCCTCCCCTTCTATTTGCTTTGCTTTGGTTTTGTATTGCATTAGCAGTAACAATTGTTTTATTATAGCATAGATAACCAATCGGAAAAAGTTTTTTCTTCCTGCATGCAATAATCCGGTCCGCCCGTGCGTATTCCGTGCAGCAGGCGCAACAAACCGCCCCCGCCCGGGCATACTAGGCAGTGCGGCGACCCGGCGGCCTGCATTGGTTCAACACAAGGCAACACCGCACAATTTCAGATGGTGGAGCACGCCGGAAAATTTTTTGTGATATGAACCAAAAAGCGCAGGCAAGCCTTGGTGGCTTGCCGAGCATTTTTGGAAAATAGCACGTAAAATTTTGGCGCGATACGCCGCCTGAGCCGTTAGGCGTGAATTGTGCGGTGTTGGCAAAAGAAAAAGGAGTTATTTTTATGAAAAAGCTTGCAATCACCCTCACCGCCCTGACCCTGGCCCTGGCTCTGGCCGCCTGCGGTTCCACCGCCGGCAGCTCCTCCAGCACCGCTTCCTCCAGCGCGGCTTCCTCTTCCGCTTCCTCCTCTGCTTCCTCCTCCGAAAGCAGCTCCACCGCTGCGGTGGACACCAGCGACCTGACCGCCGTGATGGATGCTCTGTTCAGCGGCATCGCCGAGGACCAGATGCCCATGCTCATGCCCCAGGAGGACGGCAGCAAGTACGCTCCCCTCACCGAGGAGAATTCCGAGTACAACACCGGCGTTGCCCTGAGCGCCTATAAGGAGGGCATCTGCGCCGAGGCGGCCATGAGCGCCCAGGCTCATTCCGTCTGCCTGCTGAAGGCCAACAGCGCCGAAGAGGCTGCCAAGCTGGCCGAGGACGTGGCCGCAAACGCCAACCCCAACAAGTGGATCTGCGTGAGCGCCGAGCGTACCATCGTTGCCTACTCCGGCGACACTGTGCTGCTGGCCATGAGCTTCAACGACCTGGCCCAGACCGTTCTGGACAACTTCACCGCTCAGTTCGGCGCTGAGAACGTGACCGTTGTGAAGGACGAGGCCGGCGCCGACATGGCCATGCCCGAGGGCGACGTGACCTCCGATCCCGTGGCCGCTATGCCCGAGGACGCTTCCGGTGCGCTGTAAGCCGGTTGCGGTAAGCTGCACGGCGGCCGCCCTGCTGCTGGCCGCCGTGCTGGTCTTGCCGCTGGCCGTCCAGCGCCGCCAGCCGGATGAAAACGGCATGTATCAGCAGGAGGGCTACTGGGTGCAGTATCTGGGCGAGCGCAACGAAAAGAGCGCCGATTCCTTTGTAAAAAAGGTAAACAGCATTCGCGACACCCTGCTCACGGAAGAGAACAAGGTGTACTGTGCCATCGTGCCCGACAAATCCCACTACCTGCCGGACGAGGGCTGGCCGGTGCTGGACTACGATGCCATGGCCAGCCAGGTGCAGGCCGGGCTGGATGATTCCATCACCTGGATCGGCCTTGCGGACCACCTCACTCTGGCGGACTACTATAAGACCGACGCCCACTGGCGGCAGGAAAAGCTGCAGCCGGTGGTGGATGCGCTGGGCGAAGCCATGGGCTTTTCTCAGGATCTGTCCGGCTGGGAGCAGAATGTGTTTGAAGGCTTTGTGGGCAGCTACGGCAAGTACATCCCCGCCCCGGCTGAGCCGGAGACGCTGGTTTATCTGACCAGCCCGGCCACCGAAGCCGCCCGGGTGGACAATTTCCAGTACCCGGACGCCACCGCCGTTTACGATGTTTCCAAGCTCAGCGGCGCGGGCAGCTACGATGTATTTCTGAACGGGGCCACCCCGCTGCAGACCATCGAAAACCCCAACGCCGCCACCGACCGGGAGCTGGTGATCTTCCGGGATTCCTTCGCCAGCAGCCTGGCCCCGCTTCTGTGCGAACAGTACCGCACCATCACCCTGATCGACCTGCGCTACATGGTCAGCGGTCTGGTGCCTCAATACGTGACCTTCACCGACCAGGACGTGCTGTTTTTGTTCAGCAGCTGGGTGGTGAACGAGAGCGCCATGCTGCGCTGAAACAAGGCCGCTTTTCCGCCCCGGGAAGCCCCGGAACGGAAGGCGGCCTTTTGCGCGTCCGGTTTGCAAAAGAGTGTGGATTATGGTAGGATATCCATAAGAGAATTTTCGCCCGGAAAGGGGGCTTTTGCCATGAAGATCATGGAATCCGCCGAGGATTATCTGGAGACCATCCTGGTGCTTCTGCACCGGAAGGGCCATGTGCGCTCCATCGACATCGCCAACGAGATGTCCTATTCCAAGCCCAGCGTTTCCACCGCCATGAAAAAGCTGCGGGAAAACGGTTACATCCATGTGGACGAGATCGGCCTGATCACCTTGACCGACGAGGGCCGTGCCATCGCCGAGAGCGTGTATGAACGGCACACCCTGCTCAGCCAGGTGCTCATCGACCTGGGCGTTCCCGAGGACATTGCCCGCGAGGACGCCTGCCGCCTGGAGCACGACCTGCATCCGATCAGCTTCGAGCGGATCAAGGAATGCTATCATCGCCACAAAAAGGAGGCCTGAACAGGGCCATGCCGCGGGCAGCCCACCAATCACCGGGCTGCCCGTCTTATTTCAATTGATACCACAGATACGAGGTGTTGTTTGCATGAATTACGAAGAAATCCGCGCCCAGAGCGCACAGGCCGTTCGGGAGCTGGTGGCCGCCGCCAAGCTGCGGCCGGGCAGCATTCTGGTGGTGGGCTGCTCCTCCAGCGAGATCGTGGGCAGCCAGATCGGCCACGGCTCCAGCCTGGAGGCCGCTCAGGCCGTGTATGAGGGCATTGCGCCGGTGCTGCGCGAGGCCGGAGTTTTTCTGGCCGCCCAGTGCTGCGAGCATCTGAACCGGGCTATCATTCTGGAAGAGGAGGCCCTGCCCGCCGGGGCCGAGCCGGTGAACGTGATTCCCCAGCCCAAGGCAGGCGGCAGCTTCGCCACCACCTGCTGGCAGCGGTTCGCCCGTCCGGTGGCGCTGGAGGCCATCCGGGCGGACGCGGGCATGGACATCGGCGACACCCTGATCGGCATGCATCTGAAGGTGGTGGCGGTGCCGGTTCGTCTGAGCCTGCGCCGCATCGGCGAGGCCAATCTGGTGTGCGCCCGCACCCGTCCCAAATACATCGGCGGCAGCCGGGCCGCCTACGCCGAAGCGTAAAGGAGGCCGCGAAGATGAACGAACTGCATGAACAGCTGGCCCAGCGCACCGCCCAGGTGCGCCGCCGCATGGAGGAAGCCTGCCGGGCCGCCGGGCGTGCGCCCGAATCGGTGCAGCTGTGCGCCGCCAGCAAGACCCAGACCGCGGACACGGTGCGCGCCGCCTGGGGCGCGGGCATCGACGTATTCGGCGAAAACCGGGTGCAGGAGCTGGTGGAAAAACGGGCTGCCGGAGCCTACGGCTCCACCCCGCTGCATTTCATCGGCCACCTGCAGACCAACAAGGTGCGCCAGGTGGTGGGCGCGGCAGATCTGATTGAGTCGGTGGATTCCGAGCATCTGCTGCTGGCCGTCCAGAAGGAGGCCGCCCGCCAGGGCATCGTGCAGCCGGTACTGCTGCAGGTGAACATCGGCGCGGAGGCCAGCAAGGGCGGCGTGGCCCCCGAGGGGCTGACCGCACTTTTAACTCAGGCGGACGGGATGGAGAACATTCTGGTCAAGGGCCTGATGTGCATTCCGCCGAAGGAGACCGACCCCGCCGCCCAGCGCCGCTGGTTCGCCGCTATGCGGGCCCTGTTCGACCAGGCCGCTGCCCGCAGCTGGACCCGCACCCGCATGGAGATTCTGTCCATGGGCATGAGCGGCGATTTTGAGGCCGCCATTCAGGAGGGCGCCACCCTGGTTCGGGTGGGCACCGCCATCTTCGGACCGAGGGCCTATCCCCTGCCCGCAGAGCCTTGAGTCCACGGCGCTTTTCTCCGCAAAACAGCCTTTCGCCCCGGCCGGTGGCCGGGGCTTTTTTACGCCTATTTTTCCCGCTGCAATCTGGCAATATACCACAATAAAGTGATAGCAAGACACGCCATTCTTCCGCCTTTTCCACAAAACAGGGGCAATTTTCTGCATTTTTTCACCAAGCTTTTTGCCATGGATTTGCCCCCACCGCACACAATTGCCGAACCTTAGCCCAAACCCTTGCAATGCCGCCAAAGCGTTGTATACTTTTATTTATATTGCAAAATCGTTCTGTCCTTTTGAACAAAGGCGTTTGGGAGCGATGGGAAAGGCGGTCGTTTTGGATGAAACAGTTTAAGGTGCCGCGCAGGCTGAGGAACCTGCTGCTGGTGCTGGCGGGCAACGCCCTTTATGCCCTGGCGGTGGACATGTTCGTGCTTCCCTGCGGGCTGATTACCGGCGGTACCACCGGCCTGGCCCTGATCGGCCAGCACTGGCTGGGCATTTCCATCTCCACCTTCGTGATGATCTCCAACGTGATCATGTTCATTCTGGGCGCGGCGGTTATGGGCCGCTGGTTTGCCTTCAACACGGCGGTGTCCACCTTCTGCTATCCCATCTTTCTAGAGCTGTTCAGCTGGATTCCCGGCATTGGCGACATGACCCGCGACCCCATGCTGGCCACCGTATTTGCCGGCGTGATGATCGGCGCGGCCATCGGCCTGGTGATCGGCGCGGGCGCTTCCAGCGGCGGTATGGACATTCCGCCCATCGTGGCCAACAAGTTCTGGGGTGTGCCCATCTCGGTGGTCATGTACGGGCTGGACTTCGCCATCCTCATCGGGCAGATGTTCTTCGCCGAAAACCGGGAGCAGATCCTCTACGGCATCCTGCTGGTGCTGCTCTACACCATCGTGCTGGACAAGGTGGTGCTGATAGGCCACTCCAAGATCCAGGTGAAGATCCTCAGCGAAAAGAGCGACGAGATCCGCCAGCTGATTTTGAAGGTGCTGGACCGGGGCTGCACCCTGCTCCACGCCCAGACCGGCTACGCCCGCAACGAGTGGGATATGGTGCTCACCGTGATCACCAACCGGGAGCTGGCCAAACTGAACCATCTGGTGCAGGAGGTGGACCCCCAGGCCTTTATCATCATCGACTCGGTGAACGAGGTCCACGGCCGCGGCTTCACTCTGCGCAAGCAATACAAATAAAACTTCGTGATGCGTCCCGTTTGGGGCGCATCTTTTTTTCCTTCTTCCGGGCCGGGTTTCGTTATCTTGCATTTTTTCGCCTTCTATCTTGACATTTCTGTTCGGGTATGGTAAAAAGAATCAGGCATTTGTTAGTTAACGCTAACCAAATGCAGTCAAAACTAACTACTTACAGCCGCGGCTAACCGCCGCGTGACAATTATCACCAGGAGGACACACTGCCTTGATGATCAACAAACGGCTGATCGGGATGGTCAGCGATTCCAAACAGCACATTGCAAAAAACGTGGCGTTCCAGTGGGCGGCGCTGGCGGCGAACATCGCCATGCTGCTCACCATCGCCCGGTATCTCTCCCGGCTGCTGGCCGGGCAGCCCGCCTCGCTGGCGACCACTTTGCTGGTGGCGGCAGCGGCCGCGGCGGTCCGCTTTGTCTGCGCAAGGCAGGCGGCGGTCTGCTCCTACCGGGCCAGCCGCAGTGCCAAACAGGCGCTGCGCCGCACCATTCTGGAAAAACTGCTGCGGCTGGGGCCGGGCTATTCCAGCCGGGTCTCCACCTCCGAGGTGGTGCAGGTGACGGTGGAGGGCGCCGAACAGCTGGAAAGCTACTTCGGCGCGTATCTGCCCCAGTTCTTCTACAGCCTGCTGGCCCCGCTGACTTTGTTCTGCGTGCTGGCCCCCATCAGCCTTTCGGCGGCGGTGGTGCTGCTGATCTGCGTGCCGCTGATCCCGGTTTCCATCGCGCTGGTGCAGACCTTCGCCAAAAAGCTGCTGGCCCGCTACTGGGGCCAGTACACCGCCCTGGGCGACAACTTTCTGGAAAACCTGCAGGGCCTGACCACCCTGAAAATCTATCAGGCGGACGGGGAGCGGCATCGGCGGATGAACGAGGAGGCCGAGCGCTTCCGGCGCATCACCATGAAGGTGCTCACCATGCAGCTGAACTCCATCACCATCATGGACCTGGTGGCCTACGGCGGCGCGGCTCTGGGCATCATCGTGGCTGCGCGGCAGTTTTCCGCCGGGCAGATCGGCCTATTCGGCTGCTTTGCCATCATCATGCTCTCGGCGGATTTCTTCCTGCCCATGCGGCTGCTGGGCTCCTACTTCCACATCGCCATGAACGGCATGGCCGCCTCCGAGAAGATCTTCAAGCTGCTGGACCTGCCGGAGCCTCAGACCAAGACCGGCGTGATCGACCCCATCGACTGCACCCTGCGCTGCGAGGATGTGCGCTTTGCCTACGATGCCGAGCGCCCCATCCTGAAGGGCGTGGACCTGGAACTGCCCCGCACCGGACTGGTGGCTCTGGTGGGCGAATCCGGCTGCGGCAAGTCCACCCTGGCGGGCCTGCTGGCCGGCCGTTTGGAGGGCTATGCGGGCAGCATCACGGTGGGCGGCCAGCCCCTGAGCGAAATCAGCCTGGAAAGCCGGATGAAGCAGATTACCACCGTGGGCTTTGCCGCCCGGCTGTTCAAGGGCACCGTAGCCGAGAACCTGCGCATGGCGAAGCCTGATGCCAGCGACGAGGCCCTGTGGCAGGCGCTGGAGCAGGTGAATCTGGCGGATTTCCTTCGCAGCGAACAGGGACTGGATACCCCGGTGGCCGAAAAGGGCGCCAACTTCTCCGGCGGGCAGTGCCAGCGGCTTGCCCTGGCCCGGGCCCTTCTGCACGACAGCCCCATTTATATTCTGGACGAAGCCACCTCCAACATTGATGTGGAGAGTGAAAATCAAATCATGGCCCTGGTGCACCGGCTGGCCGAAACCAAGGCGGTACTGATCATCTCCCACCGGCTGGCCAACGTGACCGGCGCAAAACGCATCTACGCGCTGGAGGAAGGCCGGGTGGCAGGCTGCGGCACCCATGCCCAGCTGCTGGCCGCCTGCCCCTGCTATCAGCGGCTGTGGAACAGCCAGCAGGCGCTGGAACACTACACCCCCGACACCCAACAGGAGGCTCTTGCATGAAAAAACGTTCTGATCTGGCGGTAATGCTCCGGCTCGTGGGGCTGGTCAAGCCGCTGATGGGCTTCATGGCCCTTGCCATCGCCATGGGCGTGGCGGGCTTTCTGTGCGCCCAGTTCATTCCCATCTTCGGCGGCTTCGCCATCGTGAATGCGCTGGGCGGCACCGGCCTGCCCGCTCTGGGCGTGCTGTTCGCCTGCATGGGCGTGTTTGCTCTGGCCCGCGGCGTGCTGCGCTACGCCGAGCAGGCCTGCAACCACTACATCGCCTTCAAGCTGCTGGCCCTGATCCGGGATAAGGTGTTCGGCGCGCTGCGCCGCCTGGCCCCCGCCAAGCTGGACGGCCGGGACAAGGGCGATTTGATCGCGGTCATCACCTCGGACATCGAGCTGCTGGAGGTCTTTTACGCCCACACCCTCTCCCCCATTGCCATCGCGGCCATCATGTCGGTGATCATGACCCTGTTCATCGGCAGCTACCACTGGCTGCTGGGCCTGATCGCCGCCCTGGGCTTTTTCGCCGTGGGCGTGGTGGTGCCGGTGCTGGCCGCCCGCTTCGGCGGCAGTCGGAGTCTGGAATACCGCACCCAGGCCGGTGCGCTGAGCGCCTTTGTGCTGGACAGCCTGCGCGGCCTGGGCGAGCTACTGCAATATGACGCAGGCCTGCGCCGTCTGGACGAGCTGGACGCGCGCACCGGCAGCCTGCTGGCCACCGAGAAAAAGATGAAGACCGCGCTTGGCACCGCCACCGCCTGCACCGGCGCGCTGATCTGGCTGTTCTCCCTTTCCATGCTGGCGGCGGGCAGCCTGCTTTACACCAATGGTCTGGTGGGCTTTGACGGGGTGCTGATTCCCCTGATCGCCATTCTCAGCTCCTTCGGGCCTGTGGTGGCGCTGGCCAATCTGGGCAGCACCCTGCAGCAGACCTTCGCCGCCGCCAACCGGGTACTGGACATTCTGGACGAGGAGCCGGTGGTGGCGGAAAACACCACCGGGCGTACCATCCCCTTCACCGGCGCGGCCTGCGCCAATGTGAGCTTCACCTACGAAGCCGAGCCGATCCTGAAGAACGTGAGCCTGACCCTGCCGGAGAATAAAATCATCGGCATCACCGGCCGCAGCGGCAGCGGCAAGTCCACCCTGCTCAAGCTGCTCATGCGCTTCTGGGACGTGGGCAGCGGCCAGGTGGCCATTTCCGGCGAGGATGTGAAAAACATCCGCACCGCCAGCCTGCGCAACCTGCAGAGCTACGTGACCCAGGAGACCTACCTGTTCCACGACAGCATTGAGGAGAACGTGAAGCTGGCCAAGCCCGGCGCTACCCATGAGGAGGTGGTGGAGGCCTGCAAAAAGGCCTCGGTGCACGACTTCATCATGAGCCTGCCCAACGGCTACGACACCAATGTGGGCGAGCTGGGCGACACCCTCTCCGGCGGTGAGCGGCAGCGGCTGGGCATCGCCCGGGCCTTCCTGCATGATGCGCCCCTCATCCTGCTGGATGAACCCACCAGCAATCTGGACAGCTTGAACGAGGCGGTGATCCTGCAAAGCCTGCACCGCCAGCGCAAGGGCAAGACGGTGGTACTGGTCAGCCACCGGGCGTCCACCATGCGCATTGCCGACACCACCTACAGCGTGGAGCACGGACGGCTCAGCTGAGCCGCCCCTCTCCGGCCGCCATACAGAAAGGATTGTTTGTTTATGAAATACCTCTACATTGCCTTGGGCCTTGTCTGCCTGGCGCTGGGCGCCGTGGGCGCGGTGCTCCCCCTGCTGCCCGCCACTCCCTTTTTGCTGGGCACCTGCTTCTTCTTCGCCAAGGGCAGCGACCGGCTGAACCGGTGGTTTGTGTCCACCAAACTGTACCAGAAGAACTTCAAGAGCTTCCGGGAGCAGCGGGCCATGACCTGGCGTACCAAGATCGGCATCATGATCACCGTGACCCTGACCATGAGCATCGGCTTTATCATGATGCACGAGGTGTTCATCGGCCGCATCGTGCTGGGCTGCGTATGGCTGTTCCATGTGTATTACTTCATCTTCCGCATCCGTACACTGGACGCGGAGTAAACAAAAAAACGAGTGAGTTCCCGCGGGAACTCACTCGTTTTTCTGTATCAAAAGGCCGCAATCAGCCCAGCTCTTTTTTCACCAGCTCAGCCAGATGATCGGCAATGGCCTGGATCTCGGTCTCGTCCTGGCCCTCCACCATCACACGGATCAGCGGTTCGGTGCCGCTCACGCGAACCAGCACCCGGCCGGTATCGCCCAGGGCCTCCTTCTGCTGGCGGATGGCTTCCTTGATCACGTCGTTGTTGTAGAATTCCAGCTTGCCCTCGGCGCTTACGGTCACATTCACCATCACCTGCGGCAGGCGGGTCATCACCTTTGCCAGCTCGGACAGAGACTTTTTGCACCGCTTGAGCAGGCACAGCAGCTGAATGGCGGTGAGCTGACCGTCGCCGGTGGTGGCGAAATCCCGGAAGATGATGTGGCCGCTCTGCTCGCCGCCCAGGGTGTAGCCCTCCAGCTCCATCTCCTCCAGCACGTAGCGGTCGCCCACCTTGGTGGCGGCGAACTTCATGCCGTTGGCCTCACAGAAGCGGGCGAAGCCCAGGTTGGTGAGCACGGTGCCCACGATGGTGGACCGCCGCAGCTTGCCCCGCTGCTGCATATCCAGGCCGCAGATGGCCATGATGTAGTCGCCGTCCACTACTTCGCCGGTCTCATCCACAAACAGGCAGCGGTCCGCGTCGCCGTCAAAGGCAACGCCCGCATCCACCTTGTGGGTGCGCACGTAGTCCTGCAGCTGCTCCAGATGGGTGGAGCCGCAGCCCTCGTTGATGTTCACGCCGTCCGGCGCGTCGTGCAGGATCACCGCATTGGCGCCCAGCTCCTCGAACAGGGTGCGGGCCGTGGCGCTGGCGGAGCCGTTGGCGCAGTCCACCACGATGTTCATGCCCTCCAGCGAATAAGGGATGGTGCTTTTCAGATGCTCGATGTAATCCCGTGCACCGGTGGTGCAGTGGCTGATCTGGCCCAGGTTCTCGCCCTTGGCGTAGGTAAAATCGTTTTTCTCGATCAGATTCTCAATCTGCTCCTCCAGCTCATCCGGCAGCTTGAAGCCGTCGCCGTTGAAGATCTTGATGCCGTTGAAGGCATAGGGGTTGTGGCTGGCGGAGATCATCACGCCTGCGTCCGCCTTGTACTTGCCCACCAGGTAGGCCACCGCCGGGGTGGAGATCACGCCCAGGTCGATCACGTCCGCGCCCACCGAGCACAGGCCCGCGGCCAAAGCCGCGCCCAGCATGTCGCTGGAGATGCGGGTATCCTTGCCCAGCACCACCAGGGGACGGCGGCGGCGGCCGTAGGCCAGCACGGTGGCGGCGGCACGGCCGATGGCCATTGCCAGCTCACAGGTCATATCCTCGCCGGCAATGCCGCGCACGCCGTCGGTTCCAAACAGTCTGCCCATATTCAAACACTCCTCTATTTCGTCTTATGTGCGGGGTACGATGTGCTGCGCGTCCTTGTAGATATGGCCCGGGGCCACCACGCCCCGCACGCAGCTGGTGGGATAGATCTGGCAGCGGCGGCCCAGCACCGAGCCGGGGCACAGCACGCTGTTGCAGCCCACCTCGGCCTCGTCGCCCACCAGAGCACCCAGTTTTTTGCGGCCGGTCACCAGGATCTCGTCCTCCTGGCGGATGCACACCAGGGATTTGTCGCTCTTCAGATTGCTGGTCACAGCGCCCGCGCCCATATGGGCCTTATAGCCCAGGATGGAATCGCCCACATAGTTAAAATGGGGCACCTGCGCGCCGTCGAACAGAATGCAGTTCTTCAGCTCCACGCTGTTGCCCACCACGGCGCCCGCACCCACCAGCGCGCTGCCCCGGATGAAGGCGCAGTGACGCACCTCGGCCTCCGGGCCAATGATGCAAGGCCCGGCCAGCGATGCGCTGGGGGCCACCTTCGCAGTCTTCGCCACCCATACGCCGGGGGCGGGCTGGTCATATTCCTCACTGGGCAGGCTTTGGCCCAGCTGCTCGATAAAGCCTTTCAGTTCGTCCAGAACCTCCCAGGGTCGCTCCTTCCCCTCAAACAGCGGAGCGGCCAGGGTGTGGGAGAGATCGAACAACGCTTCGGTACGGCAGACATCCATACAGCAGATGCTCCTTTCAAAAAATCACTTGAGTAAATTATAAGCACCGGTTTTTTAAAATACAACCCAAAAATATAAAAATCGCGGACGAAAAAGCAAATTCGGTGGAAGTTACGAAATTTTTGACGATGAAGCGCCCAAAATTGTCACAAAAATCCCCGTAATTTTAACAATTGTCCGCAAGGTTGTACAAAAAGAGCCCCGCATCTTTGCTCAAATGCGGGGCGTTTGATACAGAAATCGAGTGTGCCGGGTTCATTTCCGGTGCGCTTTGGCACCGGCGGCCAGCCAGCGCATCCGGCTCAGGTAGACCAGAAGGCTCACCAGCGGGCCCAGGATATCCGAGATCGGCTCGGCGTAAAAGGCCGCCATGCCGCCGAACAGAGCGGGCAGGATGAACAGCGGCACAAAGTAAGCCAGCTTGCGGAAGAAGGAAAGGGGCAGCGAATAACGCATCATGCCCATGCCGGTGAAGCCGTCGATGATGGTATACTGCATTCCCAGCGGGACCACCGCCAGCGTGCAGATGCGGATGGCCTGCACCGCCAGAGGCAGTACCTGGGGGTCCTTGGTGAAGATGGAGGCGAAGGCCGCGGGCAGCAGCTGGCCCGCCGTGCACAGCAGAGCCGTGTAGCCAATGCTCAGCGCCAGGATGAACTTCTGGGCCCCGAGGATGCGGTCTGGACGGCCCGCACCGTAGTTGAAGCCCAAAATGGAGCTGGTACCGCTGGTGATGCCGCCCAGAGGCATGGTGACCACCAGCATGAAGCTTTGAGAAATGGTGGCCGCCGCCACCAGCAGATCGCCCTCGGTGGGGCCGCCGTACTTTTGCAGCAAAGCGTTCAGGGCAATGATCATCACATTGTCGAAGGCGATGATGGCAAAGGGTGTGAAGCCGGTGGCCAGCACCCGGCCTATCACCCGCAGGTCATAGCCGCCGAAGGTGATGCGGACGGGCGGTGTCTGGCTGAAAAGAAAGCGCAGTACAAACAGACAGCTGCCCAGCTGGCTGAGGATGGTGGCCAGTGCCGCACCGGTCACGCCCATGTCCAGCACGAAGATGAACACCGGGTCCAGCAGAATGTTCAGCACCGCGCCCAGCATCACCGACTGCATGCCCTTTTTGGCAAAGCCCTGGCAGATGACGAACTGGTTCATGCCGGTGGAAAGCAGCGCAAAGGGGGTGCCCAGCAGATAAACGGTATAATAGGCCATGGCATAGGGCAAGGTGGAATCGCTCGCGCCGAACAGCAGCAGCGTCTGCTGCCTTGTGGCCAGGGCCAGCACCATGAGCACCACCGAAAAGCCGCAGAGCATCAAAAAGCAGTTGGCCAGAATCTTCTGGGCTGCCTTGGGGTCTCCCGCGCCCATGCGGATGCTCATCAGGGGCGAACCGCCCACGCCCACCAGGAAAGCCACCGAGCCGATCATGGTCACAATAGGCCCGCAGACGCCCGCGCCCGCCAGAGCCAGCTTGCCCACCTCGGCGATGTTGCCGATATACATCCGGTCCACCACGCTGTACAATACGCTCACGAACTGTGCCAGCATGCTGGGGATGGCGATGCGCAGCACCAGCTGCGGAATGGGGTCCCGCCCCAGATCGTTTTCCAGTTTTGCGGCCTGTTTCGCCATGATCTTATTCACTCCTGTTTGGTGTGATTGTTTTGCGGCGCCAGGCGCCGCCCGGCTATTATAGCATTCCCCCCAATGAAAGTAAAGGCACCGCCGCGCAATTCATGGCAAACACCCGAAGCGAGCCGCCGCCGGGAAGATCCGGCAGCGGCCCGCTTGGCTTTTTTCTAATCAATTACAGATTTTTCAGGATGGCGTCGCCCATTTCCGAACAGCTCACCGGGGTGCAGCCATCGGCCATCATGTCGCCGGTGCGCAGGCCCGCGTCCAGCGCTTTGTTGACTGCGGCCTCGATGGCGGCGGCCTCCTCGTCCAGATCGAAGCTGTATTTCAGCATCATGGCGGCTGAGAGGATGGTGCCGATGGGGTTGGCCTTGTTCTGGCCCGCAATGTCCGGCGCGGAACCGTGGATGGGCTCGTACAGGCCCCGGCTGCCCTCGCCCAGGCTGGAGGAGGGAATCATGCCGATGGAGCCGGTGATCATGCTGGCCTCGTCGGAGAGGATGTCGCCGAACATGTTCTCGGTGACCACCACGTCGAACTGGCTGGGGTCCTTCACGATCTGCATAGCGGTGTTGTCCACCAGCATGTCGGCATACTCCACATCCGGGTATTCCTCGGCCAGCCGGTGCATGACCTTGCGCCACAGGCGGCTGGTGTCCAGCACGTTGGCCTTGTCCACGCTGGTCACCTTTTTCCGGCGCTTGCGGGCGGTCTCGAAGGCGATGCGGCCAATGCGCTCGATCTCATGCTCGGCGTAGCTCATCACATCGGTGGCCTTCTGCTCGCCGGCGCATTCCTCGGTGGTGTGACTGCCGAAGTATACGCCGCCGATCAGCTCCCGCACCACGATGAAGTCGATGCCCTTTTCCACGATCTCCGGCTTCAGGGGGCTGGCGGCCGCCAGCTGGGGCCAGAGCTTGGCCGGCCGGTTGTTGGCATAAAGGCCCATGCCCGCCCGCAGAGCAAGCAGGCCTTTTTCCGGGCGCTTGTCGCCGGGCAGGCCGTCCCACTTGGGGCCGCCCACCGCGCCCAGCAGCACGCTGTCCGCCGCAAGGCACTTGTCCAGCATGGCGGCGGGCAGCGGCTCACCCCATTTGTCGATGGCGATGCCGCCCATATCCACGTCGGTATAGGTAAAGGTGTGCCCGTATTTTGCGGCCACCGCGTCCAGCACCCGCAGGGCCTGGTCCACGATCTCAGGGCCGATGCCGTCGCCCCGGATCACTGCGATCTGTTTTTCCATGGGAATCTCCCTCTCTTTTCTGTATTTACTGCTTGATGCTGTTCATCAGCCCGCCTGCCTTGATGATCTCCTGAATGAAGGGCGGGAAGGGCTGGGCATGGAAGGTCTGGCCGGTGGTCTCGTCGGTGATGACGCCGGTATCGAAATCCACATGGACCTTGTCCCCCGCCTGGATGGCCTCGCTTGCCGCCGGGCATTCCAGGATGGGCAGGCCGATGTTGATGGCGTTGCGGTAGAAGATGCGGGCGAAGGTGGCCGCGATCACGCAGGACACGCCCGCCGTTTTGATGGCCAGGGGCGCATGCTCCCGGCTGGAGCCGCAGCCGAAGTTGGCACCGCCCACCATGATGTCGCCGGGCTGGACCTTCTTCACAAAATCGGGGTCGATGTCCTCCATACAGTGAGCCGCCAGCTCCTTTGCGTCAGGGGTGTTCAGATACCGGGCCGGGATGATCACGTCGGTGTCCACATTGTCCGGATATTTATGTACCAAACCGTTTGCCTGCATTGGTGATTCCTGCCTTTCTTATTCCGCGATGGTGCGGGGGTCGGTGATAAAGCCGGTAATGGCGCTGGCCGCCGCGGTGGCGGGGCTGGCCAGATAGACCTCGCTCTCCACATGGCCCATGCGGCCCACAAAGTTCCGGTTGGTGGTGGAGATGCAGCGCTCGCCCTGGGCCAGAATGCCCATGTAGCCGCCCAGGCAGGGCCCGCAGGTGGGGGTGGAGACCACGCAACCCGCGTCGATAAAATCGGTGGTCCAGCCCCGCAGGATGCACTCTTTATAAATGGCCATGGTGGCGGGGATGATGATGGCCCGCACACCGGGGGCGATGTGCTTGCCCTTCAGCACCTTCCAGGCGGCCTCCATATCCTCCAGACGGCCGTTGGTGCAGCTGCCGATGACCACCTGGTCGATCTTCACGTCCTTGCCTTCGGCAGCGGGTTTGGTGTTCTCGGGCAGGTGGGGCCAGGCCACGGTGGGCTCCAGCGCGGAGAGGTCAATCTCGATGGTCTGCTCGTAATCCGCGTCCTCGTCCGCCTCGTACACGGTCCAGGGGCGCTGACTGCGGCCGGTGAGATACTGGATGGTCACCTCGTCCACCGGGAAGATGCCGTTCTTCGCGCCCGCCTCAATGGCCATGTTGCAGATGCAGAGCCGGTCGTCCATGGTCAGGCTGGCCACGCCGGGGCCGGTGAACTCCATGCTCTTGTACAAAGCGCCGTCCACGCCGATCATGCCGATGATGTGCAGGATTAGATCCTTGCCGCTCACCGGGGGCTTCAGCTGACCCTTGAGCACAAAGCGGATGGCGGCGGGGACCTTGAACCAGCATTTGCCGGTGGCCATGCCCGCGGCCATGTCGGTGCTGCCCACACCGGTGGAGAAGGCGCCCACCGCACCGTAGGTGCAGGTGTGGCTGTCCGCGCCGATGATGCAGTCACCGGCGGTCACGATGCCTTTTTCTGGCAGCAGGGCATGCTCGATGCCCATCTGGCCCACATCGTAGAAGTTCAGGATGTCGTATTGATTGGCAAAGTCCCGGCACTGCTTGGACTGCTGGGCGGCCTTGATGTCCTTGTTGGGCACGAAGTGGTCCAGCACGATATTGATGCGGGTCTTGTCGAACACGCTGGTGAAGCCCGCCTTGTTGAACTCGTTGATGGCCACCGGGGTGGTGATGTCGTTGCCCAGCACCTCGTCCAGACGGGCGCTGATCAGCTGGCCCGCCTCCACCTTGTCCAGCCCGGCGTGGGCGGCCAGAATCTTCTGCGTCATTGTCATTCCCATGATTGTTTCTTCCCCTTTATTTGTTGTTGGCCGCGCTGACCATTGCCTTGATACCTGCGCGGATAATGTCAGTATCGGTTCCGGCGCCCCAGGTCACGGTGCCGTCGCCCCAGCGCAGGCCCACATAGGCCGCCGCCTCACTGGTGGAGCCGTGCTGCAGGCTGTGCTCGGAGTAGGTCTCGATGGTGAAGTCCTGGCCGATGGCCGCCTTCAAGGCGTTGCACACCGCGTCCAGACGGCCGTTGCCCTGGGCGCTGCTCTCTTTGGTGGAGCCGTCCGGCATGGCGACGGTGATGGCCGCGAAGATGCCGTTTTTCTGGATGAAGTGAGCGTCCGGGATATCCACCGGGGTGCATTTGTTCAGATAGGTCTTGTAGAACACCTGGGCCACCTCGTCGGGCGAGAGCTCCTTGTGGGCGTGGTCCGAGATGGATTTGACCGTGTAGCCGAAATGCTCCCGCATCTTGGGGGGCAGATCGTAGCCGAACTTCTGCTGCAAGAGGAAGCCGATGCCGCCCTTGCCGCTCTGGCTGTTGATGCGGATCACGTCGCCGTCGTAAGTACGGCCGATGTCGGTGGGGTCGATGGGGATATAAGGCACGTTCCACTGGTGCAGGTTCTTTTCCTTGCGCCAGTTCATGCCCTTGGCAATGGCGTCCTGATGGCTGCCGCTGAAGGCCGCGAACACCAGTGCGCCCGCGTATGGGGTACGCTCGTACACATGCATCCGGGTCACCCGCTCATACAGCTCCACGATGGCAGGCATATCGCTGAAATCCAGCTTGGGGTCCACGCCGTGGGTGTACAGGTTCATGGCCAGGGTGATCAGATCCACATTGCCGGTGCGCTCGCCGTTGCCGAACAGGGTGCCCTCCACCCGGTCCGCGCCGGCCAGCAGGGCCAGCTCGGTGTCGGCCACGCCGCAGCCGCGGTCGTTGTGGGGATGCAGGCTGAGCACCACGCTGTCCCGGTATTTCAGGTTGTCGCTCATGTATTCGATCTGGTTGGCGTAGATGTGACTCATGCTCATGGCCACGGTCACCGGCAGGTTGATGATCATGGGCTTCTCCGGGGTGGGCTGCATGATGTCCAGCACCGCGTTGCAGACCTCCAGGGCGTATTCCGGTTCGGTGCCGGTGAAGCTTTCCGGGCTGTATTCAAAGCGGAAGTTGCCCGGGTACTCGGCGGCCAGCTGCTTGACCAGGGCCGCGCCGTCGGTGGCGATCTTCTTGATCTCCTCCTTGCTCTTTTTGAACACCTGCTCCCGCTGAGCCACGCTGGTGGAGTTGTAGAAGTGGATCACCGCGCTGGGTGCGCCCTGCACCGCCTCGAAGGTCTTGCGGATGATGTGGTCCCGGCACTGGGTGAGCACCTGCACGGTCACGTCCTCGGGGATCATGTTCTGCTCGATCAGGGTGCGCAGGAACTCGTACTCGGTTTCACTGGCGGCGGGGAAGCCCACCTCGATCTCCTTGAAGCCGATCTTCACCAGCAGCTGGAAGAACTCCAGCTTTTCCTCCAGGCTCATGGGCACGATCAGGCTCTGGTTGCCGTCCCGCAGATCCACGCTGCACCAGGCCGGGGCCTTTTCGATGTGGTCCTTGTGCACCCAGCGGTACTCGGTCTTGGGCGGGTTGTAGTAGCCGATCTGATACTTGGTAACGTCCATCATAAAACAATCGCTCCTCATTTCATTTTGTCTGCCGGGGCGGATGCAGACAAAAAAGGCCCTCGTCTCTCAAGGGTCTTTGCCCCTGAGAGACGAGGGCCACATCTTTCATGTAAGCTCCCGCGGTACCACTCTCGTTGCTGTGTGTCAGCCGCTCTGTACGGTCGGCGGACAATGCCGCGAACCGCGCCCCGGATAACGGTGGGGTTCCGCCCTGACCTACTGACCGCCTTTTAAAGCGGGGTTCCGCCGGGTGCTCAGGGGCCAGTATACAGATTCCGCGCCGCTGTCTCGCACCAACCGGCAGCTCTCTGAAGGCGTATGGGCTCTGCTTTTTCCCCGTCCACGCATTTTAGAGGGCAACACCTCACAATTCACGCCTCACGGCTCAGGCGGCGTATCGCGCCAAAATTTTCCGTGGAATTTTCCAAAAATGCTCGCCAATCCACCAAGGATTGCCTGCGCTTTTTGGTTCATTTCGCAAAAAATTTTCCGGCGCGCTCCACCACCTGGAATTGTGCGGTATCGCCTTATATATTTATCTTGGTAGTAGTTTAACGCATTAAATCTGGTTTGTCAACCCTGTTTTTCGCCGCCCAGAATCCACTTGACCACTTCCACCGCCGGAATCACCGCCAGAGCCAGCGCCAGGCTCAGACCGTACTGGCCCAGATTCAGGGTCGCAAAGCCGAAGGCGGCAGCCGCCGGGGGCCAGAACAGCACCCCGGTGGTGAGGGCGAGACTGCCCGCCAGCGCTGCCCAGAGATAAGGGTTTTCCCCCTGCTGGGCGAAGATGCTGCCCCGCCGGCTGCGCAGGTTGAAGCTGTGGAATATCTCGGCCATGCTCATGGTAAGAAAAGCCATGGTCACCCCCAGCTGGCTTTGCGCCGCCTGCCAGAACCCAGTCTCCAGACGTGCGCCCGCGAAATAGGCCCCCAGCGTGAGCGCCGTGACCAGCGCCCCCTGCCACAGCACATCCACGCCCAGGCCCCCGGCGAAAATACCCTGTGCCCGGGGCCGGGGCGGCCGATGCATGCTGCCCGGCTCCGCCTGCTCCATGCCCAGCGCCAGCGCGGGGAAGCAGTCGGTGATCAGGTTGATCCAGAGCAGATGCACCGGCTCCAGCAGCCGGATGCCCAGCAGCGTTGCCAGAAAGATGCTGGCCACCTCGCTCATGTTGGAGGCCAGCAAAAACTGGATGGCCTTGCGGATGTTTTCGTAGATGCGCCGCCCCTCGGCCACCGCCGCGGCGATGGTGGCGAAGTTGTCGTCCGCCAGCACCATATCAGCCACGTTCTTGGTCACGTCGGTGCCGGTGACGCCCATACCCACGCCGATGTCCGCCGCCTTCACGGCCGGGGCGTCGTTCACCCCGTCGCCGGTCATGGCGGTCACGCAGCCCCGCTGCTGCCAGGCCCGAACGATGCGCGCCTTGTGCTGGGGCTGCACCCGGGCGTACACCGAAAACTCCGGCGCTCTGCGCCGCAGCTCCTCGTCGCTCATGGTATCCAGCGCCGCGCCGGTGACCACCTGACTCGCGCTGCTCACCAGCCCCAGGGTGCGGCCGATGGCGGCGGCGGTGTCCGGGTGGTCGCCGGTGATCATCACGGTGCGGATGCCCGCCGACCTACAAGCCCGCACCGCCCCCGGCACCTGGGGCCGCACCGGGTCCAGCATGCCCACCAGGCCCAGAAACACCAGCTGGTTTTCCGCTGCGGCGGGCGTTAAGGGCGCGGGCAGCTTTTCCCAACTTCGGCAGGCCGCCGCCAGCACCCGCAGTGCCTGCGCCGCCATCCGCCGGTTTTCGGCTAAAATACGGCTGCGGTCCGCTTGGGTCAGGGGACGGGGCTGGCCGTCCTGCATCCAATGGGTGCATTTTTGCAGCAGAACGTCCGGCGCGCCCTTGGTGTACTGAATAATCCCGCTCCCCTGCTTGTGAAAGGTGCTCATGCACTTGCGCTCGCTGTCGAAGGGCAGCTCGGCCACCCGGGGCTGGGCCGCTGCCAGCGCCGCCTTGCGCAGTCCCAGACGGGCAGCGTATTCCACCAGCGCGCACTCGGTGGCCTCACCCTGTGCCGTGCCGTCCGGCAGAAGCTCCGCGTCGGTGCAGAGGGCCAGGGCGGTGACCAGCGGCTTCTGCTGCCCATGACAGCTCTGCACCTCCATCCGGTTCTGGGTGAGGGTGCCGGTTTTGTCGGTGCAAATCACCTGGGCGCAGCCCAGCGCCTCTACCGCAGTCAGCCGGCGGATCACCGCCCCCTGGCGGCTCATGCGAGTCACCCCCACCGAAAGCACGATGGTCACCACCGCGGCCAGTCCCTCCGGCACTGCGGCCACCGCCAGACTCACCGCCACTAAGAAGGTATCCAGCACCACGGGCAGATCCACGCTGCCGCTGCGCCACAAACTGAACCCGAACAGAAACACACAGATGGCCAGCACCAGCGCGCTCAATGTCCGGCTCAGGCCCGCCAGCGTCTGCTGCAGGGGCGTTTTGCCCTGGGCAGTCTCGGCCAAGGCTCCGGCAATGCGGCCCATCTCGGTGTTCATGCCGGTGGCGGTGACCAGCAGCTTCCCCCGGCCATACCGCACCGTGCTGCCCAGGTAAGCCATACACCGGCGCTCGGCCAGCGGGGTGTTCGCCCCCGCCGGGCGGGTGTTCTTTTCCACCGGCAGACTCTCGCCGGTGAGAGCGGCTTCCTCGGTGCGCAGGCTCACGCATTCCATGAGCCGCCCGTCCGCCGGGACCGCGTCTCCCGCTTCCAGCAATACCACATCCCCCGGCACCAGCTCCTCGCTAGCCACCTCCAGCGAACGACCGCCCCGCAGCACCCGGCTGTGGGCCGCCGTGAGCTTTTGCAGCGCCTGAATGGCCTGCTCGGCCTTGTGCTCCTGATAGACCCCCAGCACCCCGTTGATGACCACCACTGCCAGGATGATAAACACATCCGCGAAGCTCTCTCCCGCCACTGCCGCCGCCCCGCCGGACACCGCCGCCGCAGCCAGCAGCACCACGATCATGGGGTCGGCCATCTGCTGCAAAAACCGCTGGAACAGCCCCGCCTGCTTTTGTTCGGCCAGGCGGTTGGGGCCGCACTCGGTCAGACGGCGGGCGGCTTCTGCCCCGCTGAGCCCCTGGCGGCTGCTTTTCGCCCGCCCCAGCGCGGCCTCGATCTCCAGCTGATACCATTCCATTCCCTCGTCCTCCTTTTTCCGCAACCGGTTCCTTTCAGTGTATGCGGAAAAAAAGCGGGGCATGAATGGGAAAAAGCACCTGTTTTTGATATATCCAATCAAGTTTATACCATTTGTATATAAGCCAAACAAAAGAAAACCGCCCCGGAACACCGGGGCGGCGAAATGCAAAACTTATTTAATGCGCAGAATGCTCTGGATGAGCAGCACACCCACCAGGATGGGCAGCACGAAGGTCACGTAGCCGCGCACCCAATTGGGTACCTTGAGGCCCACGCCCTGGTTGGCCTCCTCCTGGTAGTTCTTGAAGCCCCAGCCAATGCGGCTGACGCAGAACAGCAGGTAGACCAGCGAGCCGCCGGGCAGCAGGATGTTGCTGACCAGGTAGTCCTCCAGATCCAGCACCGCGGTGCCGGCCTCAAAGGGCACGAAGCCGCTCCACACATTGTAGCCCAAAATGCAGGGCATGGAGATGATGGCCACGATGATGCCGTTCACCAGCGCGGCCTTTTTGCGGCTCCAGCCGGAAAGGTCGATGGTGCAGGCCAGAATGTTCTCGAACACCGCCACGATGGTGGAGAAGGAAGCAAAGCTCATGAACAAAAAGAACAGGGTTCCCCACACACGGCCCGCGGCCATGGAGTTGAACACGTTAGGCAGGGTCATGAAGATCAGCGGGGGACCGCTGTCCACGGGAACGTCGTAGGCAAAGCAGGCCGGGAAGATGATCAGACCGGACACAAAGGCCACGAAGGTGTCCAGAATGGCAATGTTGATGGACTCGCCCAACAGCCGCCGCTCCCGGCCCAGATAGCTGCCGAAGATCAGCATGGCGCCGATGCCCAGGCTCAAAGTGAAGAAGCTCTGGTTCATGGCGGCGGTGATGGTACCCAGAATGCCGGTCTCCTGCACCTTGCTCAGATCCGGCACCAGATAAAAGCGGATGCCCTCGGAGGCACCGGGCAGGAACAGGCTGTTCACCGCCAGCACCACCATGATGACCAGCAGGGCCACCATCATCCATTTGGTGATGCGCTCCACGCCCTTCTGCAAGCCGAAGGAGCAGATCACAAAGCCCAGCACCACAATGATGAGCATCCACACAGTCATGGTCACCGGCTGGGTGAGCATGCCGGAGAAGGCGCTGTCAATGCCGGCCTTGTCCAGCCCGCTCATCTCACCGATGAGGAACCGGTAGAAGTAATAGAGCATCCAGCCCGCCACGGTGGTATAAAAGGCCATGAGCACATAGTTGCCCAGCATGGCAAAGATGCCGTGCCAGTGCCACTTGGACCCCTTGGGCTCCAGCTCCTGATAAGCTTTGATGCAGCTTTTGCGGCTGGCCCGGCCGATGGCAAATTCCATGGTCAGCACGGGAATGCCCACCACTGCCAGGAAAAACACGTACAGCAGCACAAACAGGCCGCCGCCGTTCTGGCCGACCACATAGGGGAAGCGCCACACGTTGCCGATGCCGATGGCGCATCCGGCACTGAGCAGCAGAAAGCCCAGCCGGGAACCGAATTTTTCACGTTGCATAATTCTCGTCCTCTCGCCGTTCGTTGATCCGCACCGGGCGTCGCGCTCCGCAAGCACTTTGCCGCAGTACTTCTTTATTATACATTCACAGTACAGTGACTACAAGCCGTAAGCCGCATTTTGTGACTTTTTGTGACAAACAAAAATCGCCGCGCCCGCCCGGGCAAAATGCCCAAAGCAGGCACGGCGCGCGTTTCATCTCAGCTCAGCTCAAACATGCCGTGATACAGCTGATAATATTCGCCCTTCTGGTCCAGCAGCTCCTGATGGCTGCCCCGCTCCACGATCTGCCCCTGCTCCAGCACGATGATGGCATCCGCGTTGCGCACGGTGGACAGTCGGTGGGCGATCACAAACACGGTGCGGCCCTCCATCAGCCGGTCCATCCCCTTTTCAATCAGGGCCTCGGTGCGGGTGTCGATGCTGCTGGTGGCTTCATCCAGAATCAGCACCGGCGGGTCTGCGATGGCCGCCCGGGCGATGGCCAGCAGCTGCCGCTGGCCCTGGGAAAGGTTCTTGCCGTCGCCGGTGACCGGGGTATCGTAGCCCTTGGGCAGGCGGCGAATGAAGGAATGGGCATTGGCCAGCTTGGCCGCAGCCACCACCTCCTCGTCAGTGGCGTCCAGCTTGCCGAAGCGGATGTTGTCCGCAATGGTGCCGGTGAACAGGTGGGTGTCCTGCAGCACCACCGCCAGCGACCGGCGCAGGTCCGGCTTCTGGATGCGGCGCACATCGATGCCGTCGTAGGTGATGCGCCCGTCGGTCACGTCGTAGAACCGGTTGATCAGGTTGGTCACGGTGGTCTTGCCCGCGCCGGTGGAGCCCACAAAGGCGATCTTCTGGCCGGGCTTTGCATAAAGGCTCACGTCCTTCAGAATCAGGAGGGAGCGCTCGTAGCCAAAGCTCACATGTTCAAAGCGCACATCGCCCCGCAGCGGGGTCTGATTGCCGTTGGCCTTATCCTTCCAGACCCAGGCTCCCTGGGTGCCGGTCAGCTCCACGCTGCCCTTATCCACCTCCGGGGTTTCCTCCATGGCGTTGAAGATGCGTTCCGCGCCTGCCAGCGCCGCCAGCAGAAAGTTGGACTGCTGGGTGAACTGGTTGATGGGCATGGCCGCCTGGCGCACGAACACCAGATAGCTGGTCAGGCTGCCCACGTCGGTCATGCCGTGAATGGCCATCAGGCCACCCAGCACCGCCACAATGGCGTAGTTCACATAGGAGATGCTCACCACGGTGGGCACCATGGTGGCCGCGTAGCCCTGGGCATTGGTGGCCGCCTGGCGCAGCGCCTCGTTCTGGGCACAGAAGGCCTCCACATTCTGGCGCTCATGGTTGAACACCTTGATCACCTTCTGGCCGCCGATCATCTCCTCGATGGTACCGTTCAGCCTGCCCAGCACCTGCTGCTGGCTTTGAAAATACCGCTTGCTGCGCTGGCCGCTGTAGCGCACGGTGGCGAACATGGCAATATAGCCCAGCACCACCACCAGCGAGAGCTGCCAGTTCAGCACGAACAGCAGCGTCAGGGTGCCCACGATCTGGATAAAGCTCTGGATCACCATGGCAAAGCTGTTGTTCAGCGCGTCGGCAATGGTGTCCACGTCGTTGGTGAAGCGGCTCATGATGTCGCCGTGGCTGCGGGTATCAAAGTAACGCAGCGGCAGGGTCTGCACATGGCCGAACAGGTCCCGCCGGATCTCATACACGATCTTCTGGGCCGCCTTCACCATCAGCTGGGTATAGCCGAAGGCGGACACCACGCCCACCGCATAGATGGCCGCCACGATGCCCACCGCCGCCAGCAGGCCGTTTGTATTGGCGGGCAGGATGTAGCGGTTCACCAGGGGTTTGAGCATGAAGGTACCCAGCAGGTTGGCGGCGGCGCTCAGGCTCACCAGCACCGCAACCAGCGCCATGATCAGCTTATGGTGGCCCATGTAGGCCAGCAGCACCTTCAGGGTATGGCCCAGGTCGTTGGGCCGCCGGGCTGTAAACTGCCGTTTGCTCATTCCTCGCCGCCCCCTTTCATCTGGGATTCATAGATCTCCCGGTAAATGGCGTTTTCCGCCAGCAGCTGGGCATGGGTGCCGATGCCGTTGACCCGGCCGTCCTCCAGCACCAGAATCTGATCCGCCTCCATCACCGAGGTCACCCGCTGGGCAATGATGATCTTGGTGGTATCCTTCAGCGCCGCCAGCCCCGCCCGGATGCGGGCCTCGGTGGCGGTGTCTACCGCGCTGGTGGAGTCGTCAAAAATCAGCACCTTGGGCCGCTTGAGCAGGGTACGGGCGATGCACAGGCGCTGCTTTTGGCCGCCGGACACATTCACGCCGCCCTGGCCCAGCTCGGTGTCCAGACCTTTGGGCATCCGGCTCAAAAATTCATCGGCGCAGGCGGTGCGGCAGGCCCAGTCCAGTTCCTCGTCGCTGGCCTGCTCGTTGCCCCACAAAAGATTTTCCCGAATGGTGCCGCTGAACAGCACATTTTTTTGCAGCACGATGCCCACCGCGTCCCGCAGGGCCTCCAGCCGGTATTCTCGCACATCCCGGCCGCCCACCTTGACGCAGCCGCCGGTGACGTCGTACAGGCGGGGGATCAGCTGCACCAGCGAGGTCTTGGCCGAGCCGGTGCCACCCAGAATGCCCAGGGTCTGCCCCGCCGGGATGCGCAGGCAGATGTCCTCCAGCACGTTCTCCTGAGCCGTAGCACTGTATTTGAAGTCCACATGGCAGAATTCCACGCTGCCGTCGGCGATCTTGTCCCGGGCCTCGGCCCCGTCGGTCAGGCTGGGGGCATGGTCCAGCACCTCCATCACACGGGCCGCGCTGGCCAGCGAACGGGTGAGCATTAGAAATACATTGGAGATCATCATCAGCGAGTTCATGATCTGCAGCACATAGCTCAGAAAACCGGTGAGCTTGCCCACCTGCATGCCGCCCGCGATGACCATATTGCCGCCGAACCAGAGCAGCAGCGTCACCGCCGCGTACATGGTGAACTGGAAGGCGGGCAGGTTCATCACCGCATAGTGGAAGGTGCGCTGGCTGGTCTGCATCAGGCCGCTGTTCACCCGCTCGAACTTCTCCTCCTCATACTCGCCCCGCACGAAGGCCTTCACCGCGCGGATAGCGGTCAGGTTCTCCTCCACGATCACGTTCACCCGATCCATAGCCACCTGCAGGCGGCCATACATGGGAGCCACTTTATATACGATGAAGGCCAGCACCGCCGCCAGAACCGGCACGCAGCACAGAAAAATCAGACTCAGCCGGGCGTTCATGAAAAAGGCCAGGCCCACGCCCATAACCAGCATGGAGGGACCGCGCACCATGGGCCGCAGCCCGCCGCTCACCGCATTTTGCAGCACCGTGATGTCGGTGGTCATGCGGGTGATCAGCGATGAGGTCTCGAACCGGTCCAGATCGGAAAAAGAATATTCCTGGATCTTCTGGTACTGCTCCTGGCGCAGAATCGCGCCGAAGCCACAGGCTGCCCGGGCCATGTAACGGGCATAGAGCATGCCGGTCACCAGCGAGAGCAGGGCGCACACTCCCATCTGCACGCCCTTGATGAGGATGCAATTCACATCCCGGTTGGCCACGCCCACATCGATGGTGTCGGCCATGATCACCGGGATGAACATTTCCAGGCCGGTTTCCAGCACCACAAACAGCACTGCCAGAATGAATTCTTTTTTGTAGCGGCCCAGATGCGCGAAAACGCGCTTCAGCTGTTCCATTCGCAGCTCCTCCTTTTTGGCAAATTGGATGGGGAACAAAACGGCCCCCCTGGGGGTCATTCCGGCCGCGCCGGAACCGCCCAGGGGGGGATTCGGGTTCCTGGGCGATCAGCCCAGCTTGCTCACGTTCATATCGGTGGGTTTGGGGATACCGGGCACCGAACCGGTGCTGGTGTACTGCCAGATATCGTAATTGTAATCGAAGGACAGCTCATCCCGATACTGAGCGATCCAGATGCTGTAGGGCGAGAGGCTGGCCATGTTCAGCTGATTGTAGAACCAGCTGGAATAGCTGTAAACGCCCGCCTTGTAGCCGGAGTTGCGGATGGTCTCGCAGAAGGCCACTGCGTTGGCGGTGCGCTGGGCACGGCTGATGTTGTCGGCCCGGCCGGTGTCGCCCGCCACCTTCTCGGTATCGAAGTAGATGGGGTAGCTGATGTTGTAGCCCTGGCACAGGCTGATCACCATGCTGGCCTCCTCCACGGCTTCGGTCTCATTGATGGCCTGGCTGTAGAAGTACAGGCCGACCTTCAGACCCGCCGCAGTGGCGCCCTTGATGTTCTGACGGAAGGTGGAGTCTTCAACCAGAACGCCGGTGCCGTAGCCGCGGTAACCAACGCGGATGATGGCAAACTCGATGCCGGAGGCCTTTACCTGGTTCCAGTCGATGTTGCCCTGATACTTGGACACATCCACGCCCTTCACCCAGTTGGTACCGCCGCCGCTGCTGCCGCTGCCGCCGTCTCCGGTGTTTTCACTGCCGCCGCTTTCGCTGCCGCCGGTCTCCTCCTTCACGAGGGCGCCGTTTTCATCAAAGGTATATGTAGTGCCCGCGATCACCTTGCTGCCGGTCACCTTCTGGTGGGTGCTGGGATCGTAGTAGGCCTGCTTGTCCGAGGTGCTGGGATACCAGCCGGAATACAGGGTCACGATCACCTTTTCCACCGCCGTCATGGCAAAGCCCTCATGGGCGATGCCCTGCATGGCGTTCTCGTCATAGAACCGCAGGGTGGGCTCCAGCGACAGGGTGCTCACACCGTCGGCAGCACCGGCTGCCAGCAGGCCGCCCCGGGCCCATGCGCCCAGATCCAGTCCCAGCGCGCCGCCCGCCGCCGTCTGCAGCGAAGCGGAATTGCCGGCCGGAGCTTCCGTGGCTTCCGGAACCTCGGTGGGTGCCGGAGTAGGCGCTGCGGTGGGAGCCGGAGTGGGTTCTGCGGTGGGCTCGGGCGTGGGCGTGGAAACCATGCCCGCGTCCAGAGTGGCCTCTACCAGGAACTCGGTGCCGTCCTCCGAGGTGGCAGTCTTGCTCACATAGTAGGGGCTGATGCTGCCATCCGCGTATTTCAGGTAGTTCCGGCCGTTCTGCGCGGTCACCTCCGGGATATAAACCGTGGTCTTGCGCTCCTCGGACGAGGACTCGTTGTAATCGTAATCATTGCCGGAGGGCTCCGGAGTGGGAACTGCGGTGGGCTCGGGCAGAGTGGGGTCCTTGCCGCTTCCGGTGCCTGCGCCCGCGTGGCTGGTGTTGCCATTATCTTCCTCGGCCTCGTTGACCTCATTGGACTGCTTAATCTGATCCTTGACCGCTTCCACGTCGGCCTTGTACTGGACCTTCTCCTTCACCGCCAGGGTCACCGGCTCGGGAGTCACAAAGCCCTCCCGTTCGGCCACCGAAACGATGTACTCGCCGATATTCACCTGCTTGATGAGCAGCGTACCGGTTTCCGGGTCCACCGTATAGGTGCTTGCCTTGCCGGACTTCGGGGTCAGCTGCACCTCAAAATCCTGCCCCAGCACCGGCAGGCCGCTGTCGGCGTCCATCACGGTAACGCCCACGCTCTGCTGCACGGCGGTGGCTTCGATCTCCAGCTGGATCGGGGCCGGGGTGGGTTCCGGAGTGGCAGTGGCCTCCGGCTGGCTTTGAGCCTGGCTGGACACCACCTGCACCACACTCACCGGTACCGACGAGCTGTTGTTGGCCGCATTCACCGCAGTGAACGCGATGCCCGCGCCACAGCTCACGGTAACAGCCAGCGCGCAACTTAACGCCACCAGAGCCTTGCCCAGCGGCATGCGGGAAAACTTACTGCCCGAAAAATAGCGGGAAAGATCCCGTTTGTTCATAGGACGAGCTTCCTTTCTCTTTCTGTTTTATCGATCAACTTTCTCGTATTGCAGCGAAAAAGGCTATAATCATGTATAAGTATATCATATTTTCCTCATGGGGAAACAGCCTTTCCCGGTTCTTTCCCCTTTTTCAGAAGTTTGCACGAATCCCATCGCAGGTTCTTGTTATCTTTTTCCTCTTTGCTCTACTAATTCCCGCTTCATTTAACCCTCCACTGGAATTTTTGCCCCGCATGTTGTAAGATGAAAGGGAAACCAAATCTGTATTCTGCATCCCCATTGAAACAAAGGAGTTTTCCCCATGGATCTTCCCATGCTTCCCACCGAATTCCACACCGGCCTGTGCTTCGACGCCCATCACATGCTGGGTGCGCACCCGGCGCCGGACCAGGGCCCCGAGGCCTGGCTGTTCCGCCTTTGGGCGCCCGGGGCGCGGCGGGTCCAAGTCTGCGGCGATTTCAACGGCTGGTCCGGCCAGGACCTCACCCGGGACGCCGCCGGCGTGTGGAGCGGCTATGTGCCGAAGGCGCACCGCGGCCAGTTCTATAAATACAACATTCAAAAGCAGGACGGCGGCTGGGCACTGCACACCGACCCCTATGGCTTTTACACCGAGCTGCGCCCCGGCAGCGCCAGCGTGCTGTGGGGCATGCCTGCCCACAAATTCAAGGACGATGCCTGGATCGCCGGCCGCAGCGCCCGTTACGACCAGCCGCTGAACATCTACGAACTGCATGCAGGCAGCTGGAAGCGTCACCCGGACGGCCGGTGGTACACCTATCGCCAGCTGGCCGGGGCGCTGATCCCCTGGCTGCGGGAGCAGGGCTACAATTTCATCGAGCTGCTGCCGCTGGCGGAGCATCCCTTCGACGGCAGCTGGGGCTACCAGTGCACCGGCTATTTCAGCGTGACCAGCCGCTACGGCACACCGGAGGAATTCGCTGCCTTTGTGGATGCCTGCCACCAGGCGGGCATCGGTGTGCTGATGGACTTCGTGCCGGTGCATTTTGCCTGCAACGGGGACGCTCTGGCCCGGCTGGACGGCGGCCACCTTTATGAATACGACAGCGACGTTGGACTGAGCGAGTGGGGCAGCTATAATTTCAATCTGTACCGGGGCGAGGTGCGCAGCTTCTTGAACAGTGCCGCCGCCTTCTGGCTGGAGGCCTATCACTGTGACGGCCTGCGCATGGACGCGGTGAGCCGGGCGCTTTACTGGCAAGGGGACGACGCCCGAGGCGTGAACCAGGGTGCGGTAAACTTTTTGCAGACCATGAACCAGGGCCTGCACCAGCGCTTCCCCGGCGTGATCCTGGCCGCAGAGGACAGCACCAACTACCTGAAGGTCACCGCCCCGGTGCAGTACGAGGGCCTCGGCTTCGACTACAAATGGGACATGGGCTGGATGAACGACACACTCCGCTATTTTTCCGCCCCCTTCGACCAGCGCCCCGGTCTCTATCACACCATCACTTTCTCCATGGAGTATTTTTACAACGAATTATACCTTTTGGCATTGTCTCACGACGAGGTTGTCCATGGCAAGCGCACCCTGATCGACAAGATGTGGGGCAACTACGAAGAGAAATTCGCTCAGGCCCGGCTTCTGCAATTTTATTTCATGCTGCATCCCGGCAAAAAACTCAGCTTCATGGGCACCGAGCTTGCCCACTTCCGGGAATGGGACGAGAGCCGCGCCATGGACTGGTGCCTGCTGGAGTACCCCATGCACCAGGCGTTCCTGCGGCTGGCAAAAGACCTGAACCGGCTGTATCTGCAGGAGCCCGCACTGTACAGCGGCGAATATGACAGCGGCCGCTTCCAGTGGGTCACCTGCGAAGCGGTGCAAGACGGCGTGTTCGCCTTCACCCGCACCAGTGCGGACGGCTCCACCTTCCTGATCGTGCTCAACACGCAGGATAAAACGCACGATCAATACCCGTTGTATTTCGACAATGCCTGCCATGCTCGGCTGGTTCTCTGCACCGCTGCGCCGCAGTATGGCGGGGACTGCTGCCCCGCCGCAGAATGCTGGGCAGCGCCGGGCGGCGTGTTGGGCAAGAGTCACACCCTGCGCCTGGACCTGCCCGCCTTGAGCGGCAGTCTGTACCGGCTGTGAGCCGCTGCGCTCCACCGGATTGACAGCCCTTTCCTTTCCCGCTACAATGAAGGCAACAGGAATTCTTGGGGCAGGCTGATTGCCCTTATCATAACTTGGGAGGTACGTTCTTATGCTGCGCATCCTAACCGACTCCACTGCCGATTTGCCGACGGCACTGGCCCAACGCATGCAGGTGGAGGTCGTTCCCCTGCAGGTAACCTTTGAGAACGGCGACACCTATCGGGACGGACTGGATCTTCCGCCCGAAGAGTTTTACGAGCGGCTCAGCGAATGCCACAAGCTGCCCAGTACCAGCCAGCCCAGCCCGGAAGCCTTTGAGAAGGCCTTCAACGATGCCCGGGACGCGGGCGACGAGCTGATCGCGATCCTTCTTTCCGGCAAGATCTCCGGTACTTATCAATCCGCCCAGATCGCCGCATCCCTGGTGGATTACGACAAGATCTATCTGATCGACGGTCTCAGCGCCACGCTGGGCAATCAGCTGCTGGTTCGTCTGGCGGTGGAGCTGCGGGACGAGGGCCGTTCTGCGGGCGAGATCGTGAGCATTCTGGAAGAGGAAAAGCACAAGGTCCGGCTGCTGGCCGTGGTGGATGACCTGAAATATTTCCGCAAGGGCGGACGGCTTACCGGCGCGGAGGCCTTTGCAGGCGCCGTGCTGGGCATCAAGCCGGTGGTCGGCATGAAGGACGGCCATGTGGGCCTGGTGGGCAAGGCCAGAGGTATGCCCGGCGCATACGTTGCTCTCTTCAAGCTGCTGGATCAGGACGGCGGACTGGACCCGGACAAGCGGTATCTGGTGGGCTACACCGCCCATCACCGCACCGTGGAACCCATTCAGAAGTATCTGATCGGCAATCTGCATCTTCCTGCCGCCGAAGTATTCCACATCGGGCCGGTGATCGGTACCCACGCCGGCCCCGGCGCGGCCGGCATCGCCTATTTTGCAAAGGGCGAAGATTGAATTGTGAATTAACTTCGTAAAGTAAAAAAGACCTCTGCGTTGATTCGTCACAACACAGAGGTCTTCTTTTTCTGTTATGCCGGCTTCTTCAGATCGATGCACACGATCTCCGGTGGCGACAGCAGCCGAAGTGGAAGCCGTGTGGTTCCGATGCCGCTGCTCACATAGACCCGGGCGGATTCTTCGGTCTCATCCAGCGCATACATCCCGCGCACAAATCCGCCGGAGCCCGGAGGGAGAATCTGCCGCGCGATCCATGGAATTCCGACCTGCCCGCCATGGGTATGACCGGACAGCATCAGCACCTGCTCCGGCAGATCGAAAAGCAGCTCGGCTGTATAGGGCTCATGAGCCACAAGCAGCGGAAACACACCTTCCGCAAAGTAGGGCAACTGACCTTCCAGATCGCCGGTCAGATAATCATCATAACCCAAGATCTGAATCTGATATTTCTCCAGAAGCAGGCTCTCATTTTTCAGCACCTGAAACCCACAGGATTCCATAAACTCCTGATAGATGCGCGCTGCGCCGCCACCCCAGTCGTGATTGCCCCAGACCGCGTATTTTCCGTCCGGGGCATTGATGCCGCTCAGCTGTTCCCGCAGCAGCTCCAGGTCCATCTGTTCCCGGTCACGGGCGTAGTTGTCCAGCAAGTCGCCGCCAAAGATCACCAGATCCGGTTCCAGCTGGTTGATACGCTCCGCCAGCTGTTTCGCCGAATCAACCGGCTTGTCCTCACCAAAATGGGTATCGGTAAAAAAGACGACGCGGCAATCGGCTGTGATTCCCTCTGCCTGGAAGGAAAGCCTTCGTACCACCAGCAGATTCGGTTCCACAAAGCGGGCATACAGTCCCGTCAGCAGGGCGGCAAGCACGATCCAGAACAGCACCCAAGCCCAGTGCCGTTTTCTTTTTATTTGTTTCTGTTTCATTGATTTATTTTATATATAAGCAGGCCTCACCACAATTACGTCACCTCTTATGGTTCTTGCCTGAGAGAAAATCGTGAATGATTTGAGGAAAGTCCCAGCAAATAGCCGAGCTTTTAAATGAAATGTCGTTCGTCCTGCCGGGGTGTCCGTCGGCCTCCGGCAGCGGGGCCCCCGCAAAAGTTTGCCACGCAAAGTTTTGTGGGGATAAGGAGGAATGACGGAATGGTATGAGAAAAGCCCAGCCGTTTTGCTCGCTTTTTGAATGGAATGCAGTCCATTCTGCCGGGGTGCCGTTGGCCTCCGGCAGCGGGGCCCCCGCAAAAGTTTGCCACGCAAAGTTTTGTGGGGATAAGGAGGAATGACGGAATGGTATGAGAAAAGCCCAGCCGAATGGCTGGGCTTTTT
>NHCFR00700__coassemble_906_pt1 | contig 65485 bp, 59 predicted proteins | sample NHCFR00700__metabat2_high_PE_065 | metagenome-assembled genome bin NHCFR00700
ATCCCCGACGAGAGCACCCCGCAGGCCAACCTGCCCGGTGAGAACACCAGCGGCAGCGTGATGCCCATGGTGATCGGTGGTGCCGTGGCAGCCATCGTGGTGATCGCGGCTGTTGTGTGGGCCATCAACCGCCGCAAGAACGTTGACGGCGAGTAATTCCCGCAGTAAAATAAAACAGAGCCGGCTGTGAAGGCAAAACGCCTGTTCACAGCCGGTTTTTTATTTACCAGAAAGGGGGAGTGGTCCATGCCCACACCCACAAAACAAACAAAACGAAAATTTGGCCTGATTGATCTGGTGCGCCTGCTTCTGGTGCTGGTGATCCTTTGCGCTCTTGGTGTTATCGCCTATCGCTTGTGGGATTATAAAACGGGTACCGACCGTTATGACCAGTTGCAGCAGGAGGCGGTGCAGCCTGCGGAGGAGAACCAGGAGGAGGGTTTTGTTCCGCTGGATATTGACTTCGACGCACTGCGAGAAGAAGGCCCGGATATCATCGGCTGGATCGATTTTGATTCGGTGGAGATCAGCTATCCCATCGTGTACAGCGGCGACAACAGCTATTATCTGCGCCGCCTGTGGGACGGCAGCTACAATCAGGCGGGCACCCTGTTCCTGGAGGGCAACAACCAGAGCCTGGATGATCTGCATGCCATTGTATATGGTCACAACATGCGCAACGGAACCATGTTTGCCCCCTTGAAGGAATACCTGGACCCGGAGTTTTTTGCGGCGAACGGCGGCTGGTTTACCCTGTATACGCCGGAAGGGGCCTGGCGCTATCAGCTGTTTTCCATCCATGAAGCCGAACCGGACGATCCGCTTTATACGGTGGGCTTTGTGGTGGGAGATGAATACACCGATTTTTTGAAAATCTTGCGGGAGGCGCGCTTGTATGATACCGGCGTGACGGTGTATTCCGATGACCATGTACTTACCCTGAGCACCTGCACCGACGACGGCAATGACCGGATCGTGGCACACGCCCGTCGGGCCGAAGCGGTGGAGCTGCCCTGAGGGGAAGAAAATAAGGGAGTGTGAGGAGCAATGGCAATGCGTTTGACCCCGGACCAGCAGGCCATGCTGGACGGCGCAAAGGGAGAGACCCTGGCCAAGGTGATGAAGACCCTGGTGATGTATGGCGAGGCCTTTGGCGCCGAGGAAATGGTTCCGGTGACGGCGGAGAAAGGGCATCTGGTGACCAGCTTTGGCCTTTCCATGATGAAGCCGGTGTATGACCTGATGGATCAGCTGATCGAAGGGGGAGCGGTGAACGGCCAGAAGTTCAGCGTGGACCCTCGTCCGCTGGACCCCAATGTGCCCATGAACCTGCTGCAAAAGCTGGTATTCAAGTTCATGTATTCCAAGCAGGATGACTACGAGGCGCAGCTGCGGCAGCTGGGCCTGTTGGAAGCTGACGCTTTCACCTGCACCTGTTATCTGCCCCAAGTGGGCAACGAGCCGAAGCAGGGCCAGGTATTGAGCTGGGCGGAATCCAGCGCGGTGGTGTATGCCAACAGTGTGCTGGGGGCTCGCTGCAACCGGAATTCCGGTATTCTGGAACTGTTCGGGTCCATCGCCGGGTGCGTACCCAAGTTCGGTCTGCTTACCGACGAGGGACGCAAGGCCAATTGGGTAGTACAGGTGAAGACCAGTCGCCGCCCGGAGGCGCAGATCCTGGGCAGCGCCATCGGCATGAAGGTGATGGAAGATGTGCCTTATATTCAAGGGCTGGACCAGTGGCTGGGCGGCCAGCTGGATGATGCGGTCAAGGCCTATCTGAAGGACATGGGTGCGGCCAGCGCCAGCAACGGTGCGGTGGGTCTGTACCATGTGGAGGGCATCACCCCGGAGGCCTGCCAGCAGGGCAAGGCGCTCATCCGGCCGGACGCACAGGTCTATGTGATCGACGACGCGGAACTGGAACGGGTGCGGGCCAGCTATCCCTGCATCTGGAAGGACCCGAACGCAAAGCCGAAGCTCTGCTTTGTGGGATGCCCGCATCTTTCGCTGGAGCAGCTGAACCAGTGGACCGGAGATCTGTGCGCCGCGCTGGAAAAGGCGGGCCGCAAAACCGTTGCGGTGCCTACCGTGTTCACCGCCGCCCCCGCAGTGGCCAAAGCCTTTGCAAAAACGCCTGCGGCCGCTCGGCTGAAGGACACAGGCGTGGTGCTTTCTTCCATCTGCCCGCTGATGTACATGAACAATCCGCTGTGCGGCAAGATGCCGGTGGCCACCAGTTCCAACAAACTGCGAACTTATTCCTCGGCCCGCTACTACACCGATGCCGAGATGCTGCAGATCATGGTGAAAGGGGAGTGCTGAGATGAAACAGTACAAAGGCCGACCGGTGGTGCCGGGCAAGGCGAAGGCAGAAGCGCTGGTTTCCCACGGGGGATTCAACACCCTGGCCAGCTTCCAGAAGAGCCTGATGTTTGGCGACAAGAACGCCACCTGTTCCGACCAGAACAACCCGGACCTATACCAGAAGCCCATGGCGGGCAAGGCGCTGTGCCTGCCCATGACCATCGGCTCCACCACCGGTGGCATGGTGTTGTACACCGCTGCCTGCATGGGCCGTCAGCCCGCTTGCCTGCTGTTCAGCCAGCCCATCGACAGCCTGGCGGCAGCCGGGGCGATCCTGGCAGGCGTGTGGAGTGAAAATCCCATGCCTACGGTGGACAGCCTGGGCGAGGAGTTTTTGCAGGCGGTGAAGACCGGCGATTCCATCACCGTGGAGGAAGACGGCACCGTGACTGTGGGCTGATTTTTTTGCCGGCCAATCGAACAAAATAAAAGAAAGACCGCCGGGTGGTTTGCAGGCACCCGGCGGTCTTTCTCTGCTTGAGAGCTGAAAAAGGAAGAATACATATGGTATTGGGAAATGTCGAATCTACAGATGGGAGTGCTTTCGGCCGCTCCCGGGCCGGGTCAGGCCAGCTGCGCGCCCAATGCGCGGCAGGCAGCCTCGGCGGCTTCGTCCGGTGCGTCGCAGCAGATCACGCCCTCGCCCACCAGTGCCGCACCCGCATCGGTGCAGCGGTCCTGCCAGGTGCGCATCCACTCGCCGTCGCCCCAGCCGTAGGAGCCGAACAGGCCCAGCTTTTTGCCGCTGAGGGCAGGCTCACAGGCGGTGAACATGGGTTCGAACTCGCCCTCCTCCAGTTGCTCCGCACCCATGGACGGGCAGCCGAAAGCCACCGCGTCATATGCAGGCAGCTGCTCGGGGCCGAATTCCGGCGCGGTGAGCAGAACGGCCTCGCCGCCCGCACTGCGCACACCCTCGGCCACCTGGGCGGCCATCTGTTCGGTATTGCCGGTACCGCTCCAATATACAACTGCGATCTTGCTCATCGTCATACACATCCTTTCGGGAAAGTAAAAATGCTTCAGGCGGCCACGGTGAGCTGCAGCACGCTGCGCCCGCCGCTGAACAGCCGCCAGTAAACGCCCCGGCATTTCTGATACTTGGCGAACAGCTTGGCGGTCTCGCACTCGTTGCAGTAGACCTTCCAGCAGCCGGAGCATTTATAATGGGCGCCGCCATGTTCGATGAAGCCCTGCACGTCGCCCAGCGGATAGCTGAGAAACAGGCCGATCTCGTGGGGGAAGGAGTCCTGAGTGCAAAGCCGTTCGCTTAGCCGGGTCAGTGCCTCCTCCGGGGTTAGGCTGCGGTAGCCGCATCCGGCCAGAAATTCCGCCACACCCGGCTTGCGCAGATCGGCGGCCAGCCGTAGCGGACGGTACACATAGATCAGCGCGCAGCCCTTTTTGGCTCGCAGCAGCCGCAGGCAAACGCCCTTGGACTCCAGCGCCCGGTGCCAGCCCTGCACCTGAGCGGCCAGCTGCTCCCGGCTGCTGTAGCGGCAGGAAAACAGATTGGCGGTTTTCAGGTTGGCCAGCGTGGGGGAACAATGGTCAATGAGGTAACGGTCCAGCGGCATGGCAGGGGCTCCTTTCGGCGGTTTGATTTTTGAGGTTAGTGTTAACTAACTTGATTGCATTATAGCATGGCTCGCGGCGGCGCGCCTTTAAAATCGTAGCTGGTTCTTTCAAAAAATCATCCCGGCGATGGTTGACATTGCAAGTGAGTTAGTTTATACTAATCACGGAAGTTAGAAAAGACTAACTAAGGCGCGAAACACCTTCCATATAAAAGGAGAGAGAACCATGAATCGAGAATTGCTTCAGGCCATTTATGACCACCGGGCCATCTGCACGGCGGTGGAGCAGCGGCAGGAGGAGCGGGCGCTGGAGCTGTGGGAGGAAAAGGCCCAGCTGCTGAGCCAGGCGGAACCGGCCGAGCGCAGCGCCATGCTGGAAGCGCTGAGCCAGAGCCTGTACGACCATATTTTGCGGGTACAGGGGGCGGCCCCGGTGGAGTTCCGCCATACCAGCCGGGAGATGTACACCCGCGCGCTGCCCCAGACGGCGTTGGCGGGCCATGGAGCCGAGATGATCCGCCAGTACATCCGGCGCATGAATGAGGACGGCCGGCAGGATGACCACATCCGTATGGCCTGCTGCTACATCGCCACCCATTTGAGTGAGTCCTTTACCCTGGAAACAGTGGCAAAGCATGTGTTTGTGAGCAAGTGCTATCTGTGCCGGATGTTCCGCAATCAGACCGGTCAGAGCTTTTCCCAGTATGTGACCGCCCGGCGGCTGGAGCGTGCCGAGCACCTGCTGCGCCACAGCGGCCTTTCCATCGACCGGATCGCCGAGCAGTGTGGATTTGGCAGTGCGGCCTATTTCGCCACCACCTTCCGGCGGCGCAACGGGATGGCGCCCAGTGCCTGGCGGCGGCAGCTGCGGGCTCAGCAGAGGGCGGGGTGAGCGGCATGGATCTGGAACGCAAACGGAAATCCGAGCAGGAAATGGTGGAGAAGATGATTCGAATCTACTGCCGGGGAAAGCACAGGAGCAAAAAGGGCTGTTTGTGCCCCAAGTGCCAGGCTCTGGCCGATTACGCCCGTGCCCGCACCGAACGCTGCCCCCGCATGGCGGAAAAGACCTTTTGCAGCGCCTGCCCGCATCCCTGCTACAAACCCGAAATGCGGGAGCAAATGAAACAGGTGATGCGCTACGCGGGGCCGCGGATGCTGCTGCATGACCCGGCGGCTGCACTGCGCCATCTGGTGCTGACCCGTTCACTCTGAGCGGCTTTTGTCAAAAACAGCCAAAAGTCCCTGATTCCTCGGAATCGGGGATTTTTTTGTCCGAAAACCGGCAAAATGTAAAAATAATATGAAATGGGATTGGATATATTGACAAAGAATTAAAAGACGAATAGAATACTTAGGTAACATAATTAATATAGATAACAACTGACAGAGTCAGTTATGAATAGGGGGAGAAGATGAAGGAAATGGAGAACAGCAACGCGCTGCAGATGCTGCGCGCCATGGACCGCATCCGGCGGGCCTGGAAAAATGCCAGCCCCAGCGAAACGCTGAACAAATCGCAGTTTTTTACCCTGATGACTCTGCACAACAAGGGGGCGGATGTACTTGGCGGGGAGTGCCCTCACACGGACCCCTATGAGCCAATGACCCTTTCCGCACTGGCAAAAGCAATGAACCAGAGCATGCCGGCGGTGAGCCAGCGCATCCGGCGGCTGGAGGAGCTGGGCTATGTGTGCCGTACACCGGACGAGAGCGACCGGCGCACGGTATGGATCGCCCTTACCGAGCCGGGCAACGCGCTGTTGCAGGAAAACTGCCGGGATATGTTCCGGCGGCTGGAACGGATGATGACCCGCCTGGAGCAGCAGGGCGAACGGACCCCTGCCCAGGTGATCGAAGCCTTTGATACCCTGGCGGACGCCATGGAGGAGGAGTTCGGCGCACCCTGAGCCCGGTGCGGTCAACAAGGCAAGCAAATTTAACAGCTGCCGCCCGATGGCGGGCGGCGCTGGCAGTAAGGAGAAACGAGTATGCTGAAACTGAAGCGATATTTAAAGCCCTATCTGGGCCTGCTGCTTGTGGGTGTGGCGCTGCTGTTCGGCCAGGCAATGCTGGAGCTGACGCTGCCCAACTACATGAGCGACATCGTGAACGTGGGCCTGCAGCAGGGCGGCATTACCCAGGCAGCCCCTGAGGTCATCGACAGCGATGCCATGGCCATGATGCAGATGTTCATGTCCGACGAAGACAAGGCACTGGTGGACGCGGCCTACCAGCCTCTGAGCGAGCGGGCGGACGCGGACCAGCTGAAGGAGACCTACCCGAACGCCGGGGATGAGGATCTGGCGCTGGCTGCCGATCCGGAGGCCGGTGCGAACGATGCCTTCAACCGGGCCGCCTATGCCCTGGTGAACATGATGGAGGAGCTGGCCCCTGCCGATTCCTCCGCCGAAACCGAGGAGCAGGCCAGCGGCACACTGGATGCCGGCGCCATGGCCCAGCTCACCGCCATGCTGCAGAGCGGCGCGCTGGATGAGCAGCTGAATGAGGCCATCGCCACCGCGGCGGTGACCCCCGAAAGCATGCTGGAGCAGACCGGCGTGGTACTGACCAAGAGCTTTTACACCCAACTGGGTGCGGACACCGATGCCATCCAGACCTCTTACATCCTGAAGGTGGGCCTGCGCATGGCGGGCCTTGCCATCCTGCTCACTGTGTGCGCCATTTCGGCAGGCTTCTGCATGGCGCGCCTGGGCGCGGGCGTGGGCCGCGATCTGCGGCGCGACGTGTTCCGCAAGGTGAGCTACTTCAACAACAACGAGATGGACCAGTTTTCCGGCGCCAGCCTGATCACCCGGTCCACCAACGATATCACCCAGGTGCAGAACTTTTTGAGCATTGGCCTGCGGATGATGTGCTTTGCCCCCATTATGGGCATCGGCGGCCTGATCATGGGCCTGTCCAAGTGCCTGAATCTGGCCTGGGTGCTGGCCCTGGCCCTGATTGTAATGCTGGGCTTGATCCTCACCCTGTTTGCGGTGGCCATGCCCCGCTTCAAGAAGATGCAGGCTCTGATCGACCGGCTGAACCTGGTGAGCCGGGAGGAGCTGAGCGGCCTGATGGTGGTGCGCGCCTTCTCCAACCAGCCCTTCATGCAGGACCGGTTTGAAAAGGCCAACAAGGACCTGACCGGCAACACCCTGTTCGTGAACCGGGCCATGGCCACGATGATGCCCTTCATGATGCTGGTGATGAACGGCCTGTCGCTGCTGATCGTCTGGTTCGGCGGCAAGCAGATCGCCGCCAGCAATCTGCAGGTGGGCGATATGATGGCCTTCATCCAGTACGCCATGCAGGTGATCATGAGCTTCCTGTTCATCAGCATGATGTTCATCATGGTGCCCCGTGCCTCGGTATCCGCCGAGCGCATCAACGAGGTGCTCACCTGCGAGAGCACCGTGGCCGACCCCGACCAGCCCACCGAGATGAACCATCCGGTGAAGGGCGTGGTGGAGTTCAAGGATGTTTCCTTCCGGTACGAGGGCGCGGATGCCAACGTGCTGGAGCACGTGAGCTTCACTGCCCGCCCGGGCGAGACCGTGGCCTTTATCGGCGCCACCGGTTCCGGCAAATCCACCCTGGTGAACCTGATCCCCCGCTTCTACGATGCCACCGAGGGCAGCATCACTGTGGACGGCGTGGACGTGCGCCAGCTGCGCCAGAAGGACCTGCGCGAGGCCATCGGCTATGTGCCCCAGAAGGGTCTGCTGTTCAGCGGTACCGTGGCTACCAACCTGCGCTACGGCCGGGCCGACGCGCCGGATGAACTGCTGAAGGAAAGCGCGGACATCGCCCAGGCCACCGAGTTCATCCAGACTCTGGAAAACGGCATGGACACCGCCATCAGCCAGGGAGGCACCAACGTGTCCGGTGGCCAGCGCCAGCGGCTTTCCATCGCCCGTGCGCTGGTGAAGCAGGCTCCCATTTATATCTTTGACGACACCTTCTCCGCCCTGGACTTCAAGACCGATGCCAAGCTGCGCGCGGCGCTGAAGGGCTATACCAAGCAGTCCACGGTGTTCATTGTGGCGCAGCGTGTGTCCACCATCATGCACGCGGACCAGATCCTGGTGCTGGACGAGGGCCGTGTGGTGGGCAAGGGTACCCATGAGGAGCTGCTGAAAAACTGCGAGACTTACCGCGAGATCGCGGAAAGCCAGCTTTCAAAGGAGGAATTGGCATAATGGCAGGACCGATGAGACACGGCCCCGGCGCAATGGCCGTGGGCGAAAAAGCCAAGGACTTCAAGGGCACCATGAAAAAGCTGCTGGCCTACATGCGGCGCTATCTGCCCAGCATCGTGCTGGCGTTGCTGTGCGCTGTGGGCGGCACGGTGTTCTCCATCTTCGGGCCCAAGATTCTGGGCCAGGCAACCACCAAGCTGTTTGAGGGCGTGATCGCCATGCTCACCGGCACCGGCGGTATCGACTTTGCGGCCATCGGCCAGATCCTGCTGTTTTTGGCGGGTCTGTATCTGTTCAGCGCGCTGCTCTCTTATGTGCAGGGCTGGGTGATGTCCGGCATTGCCACCAAGGTGAGTTACGCCATGCGCACCGACATCAGCCGGAAAATCGACCGGCTGCCCATGTCCTATTTTGACCGGGTGTCTCACGGCGAGGTGCTCAGCCGCATCACCAACGATGTGGATATGGTCACCCAGACACTGAACCAGAGCCTTTCCCAGGTGGTCACCCAGGTGACCATGATCGTGGGCGTGCTGTGCATGATGCTTTCCATCAGCCCGCTGATGACCCTGATTGCCATCTGCATTCTGCCGGTGTGCCTGGTGATCGTGATGAACGTGGTGCGCCACAGTCAGAAGTTCTTCCGCCGCCAGCAGGAATACCTGGGCCATGTGAACGGCCATGTGGAGGAGATGTATGGCGCCCATGTGGTGGTCACCGCCTTCAACGGCCAGGAGGAGAGCATCGAGACCTTCAACGGCCTGAACGAAAAGCTGTATCAGAGCGCCTGGAAGAGCCAGTTTTTGAGCGGCATGATGATGCCTCTGATGAACTTTGTGAGCAATCTGGGTTATGTGGCCATCTGTGTGCTGGGCGGTTTCCTTTCCCTGAACGGCACCATCACCGTGGGTGATATCCAGGCCTTCACCCAGTATGTGCGCCAGTTTACCCAGCCCATCACCCAGCTGGCCAACATTTCCAACCAGCTGCAGATGACCGCCGCGGCCGCCGAGCGCGTGTTCCTGTTCCTGGAGGAGCCGGAGGAAGTGCCGGACACCGCAGAACCCGTGCCCAGCAGCGAGATCAACGGTTCGGTCTACTTTGCCCATGTACACTTCGGTTATGTGCCGGAGAAGACCATCATCAACGATTTCTCCGCCATCGTGCAGCCGGGCACCAAGGTGGCCATCGTTGGCCCCACCGGCGCGGGCAAGACCACCATGGTCAAGCTGCTCATGCGCTTCTACGATGTGAGCGACGGCGCCATCCTGCTGGACGGCTACGACGTGCGCCAGTTCGCCCGGGGCGATATGCGCAGCGCCTTCGGTATGGTGCTGCAGGATACCTGGCTGTACAACGATACCATCCGGGAGAACATCCGCTTCGGCCGGCTGGGCGCTTCCGACGAGGAAGTGCTGGCCGCGGCCAAGGCTGCTCAGGTGGACCACTTTGTGCGCACCCTGCCCCAGGGCTACGACACCGTGCTGAACGAGGACGCCAGCAACATCAGCCAGGGCCAGAAGCAGCTGCTCACCATCGCCCGGACCATCATTTCGGACCCCAAGATCCTGATTCTGGACGAAGCCACCTCCAGCGTGGATACCCGCACCGAGCTGGCCATCCAGAAGGCCATGGACGAGCTGACCCGTGGCCGCACCAGCTTCATCATTGCCCACCGCCTGTCCACCATTCGGGATGCGGACATGATCCTGGTGATGAAGGACGGCGACATCGTGGAGACCGGCAACCACAACGAGCTGCTTGCCAAGGGCGGCTTCTATGCCAATCTGTACAACAGCCAGTTTGCAAACGGCGAGGAATGATTCCCCGGCCTTTGCGCGGCAATCAAAAAGGACCCCTGCCAGACGGCAGGGGTCCTTTTTGTGAGAAGAGAGAAAGGAGTAAGCGGTAAAAATCACAGGCCCATCTTCAGATAGGCTTCCCGGGTGGCGGCGGGTACCATGCGTCCGCCAGTGGCCCAGGCGATGTGGGTGATGGAGGCGGCCTTGTCCTCCAAGCCGTTGTCCTTCAGGTACTGAGCCATCACATCAGGCTGCAGCAGAGTGGCAAAGGCTGCGCAGGAGCTGGGCTCAATGAAGGTGTCTTCGGTGCGCAGCAGACCGCGCATCAGGTCGTAAAGGGTGGCGTCCTGGATGGTGGCGATGCCGCTGACCAGGGGAGAAACCACCCGGCCCACAAAGGCGGAGGGGCGACCCACGGCCAGGCCGTCGGCCTCGGTCTTGCCGCTGATGCCGAAGTCCTGCACGCTCACGCCGTCGTGCAGGCCGGTGGCCATGCCCAGCAGCATGCAGCAGGCCTGGGTGGGCTCGGTGAAGAAGCAGTGCACCGCGTCGCCGAATTCCACTTTCAGGCCGTAGGCCACGCCGCCGGGGGCGCCGCCGATGCCGCAGGGCAGGTAAACAAAGAGGGGATGGTCCGCGTCCACCGGAACGTTCTGGGCCTTCAGCTGGGCAGCCAGCCGCTTGCCGGCCACGCTGTAGCCCAGGAACAGGTCGGCGGAGTTTTCGTCATCCACAAAATAGCTCATGGGGTCCGCGTCAGAGTCCTTGCGGCCCTCTTCCACGGCGGCGCAGTAGTCGGCAGTATATTCCCGTACCTCAACACCGTGGCTGCGCAGCAGGTCCTTTTTCCACTGCTTGGCATCGGCGGACATGTGCACGATCACCCGGAAGCCCAGCTTGGCGCTCATGATGCCGATGCTCATGCCCAGGTTGCCGGTGCTGCCAACCTGCACGGTGTACTGACGGAAGAATTCCTGGAAGCGGGGCTCGGCCAGAATGGCGTAGTCGTCGGTACGGCTGAGCATGCCTGCCTGCATGGCAAGAGTCTCGGCATGCTTGAGCACCTCATAGATGCCGCCACGGGCCTTGATGGAACCGGCGATGGGCAGGTCGCTGTCCTTTTTCAGGAACAGGGAACCTTCGATGGAAGCGTCGTATTCCTCGTTCAAAAAGTCCCGCATGCCGGGGATAGCGGCCAGAGGCGACTCGATCAGACCGTTGTTTTCCCGGGTCTCGGGGAAGACCTTGGCGATGTAGGAGGCAAACCGGTCCAGCCGGGCGCGGGCGTCCTCAATCATGGCGGGGGTCACTGCGGTGATCTGCTTTTCGCCGCCCGAAACACGGTTCGGGTTGATCCAGAAGGTCACCTGACCGGCGGCTGCGTCGGCCACGGCGGGAACGGACTGAAAACGCTGCAACAGTTCTTGATTCATAATTTTTCTCCTTTGAGCCCGGCGGCGCGGGCTGCTTGTTTGAAGTGAGTAGAGAAATCCTTTCAACTGAACATTTTCGGGGAACTGCCGCATCCGATGGGAGGCGGCAGTTTGTTCGTGTTGCGAGAGCAGAGGAAACCGGCGGGGGCCGGTCTCCCGCCTCAGCTCAGGCGGGACTGGCCTTGAGCATCAGGCAGAGACACGCCCATCAGATGGGCCAGGGTGGGGGCGATATCGATCAGGTTCATGCTGCCCAGATCGGTACCGGGGGCAATGCCGGGGCCCGCGATGAGGAAGCTGGCCCGCATTTCCGGGAAGTTTTCGCTGTAACCGTGCTGAGCCTTCTGGTGCAGGGTGGTGCGGCAGTATGCGCCCGACACGTCGTCCCGCAGCTCGTAGCCCTTCCGGGATACCAGCACATAATCCGCCAGGGCAAAGCCGCCCCGCTCCAATGCCTGTTCGTGGTTCAAAACCTCCAGGATGCCGCTGTCCGGGTCTGCAAGCAAATCGGCCAGCAGCTTCTCCACCTTGGCGCGGGTATCCGCGTCATCGGGGTCAGCCAGACGGATCTCCGCCGTGCCGCCCGCCCGCTGGCTCCAGGCCTTCCAATCCAGGACCCGGCCCTCGTCGTCGATCTGGATCAGACCAGCCTGCCGCAGCAGCACGTTGGGGGAGATGTTATGGGTGTTATCCAGCGAACCGTGGTCGGAAACCACGCATACATATACGTTGCCGTTGCAGATGCGCCGGGCCTCGTCGATCAGACTGCCCACCATGGCGTCGATCTTCTGCAGGCTGGCTGCCACCTCCGGACTGTAAACGCCGAACAGATGGGCGCTTTCGTCGAAGCTGGCAAAATAAGCGCTCAGGAAGAAGGGCTTTTCCGCAATCTGCGGTTCCAGCTTGTTGCGCAGCATCCACAGTGCAGCCGCGCCACGCTGAGCGTCGCCTGCGTCGGTCAGATCCAGGCCGCCGGCATAGCGGCCAATGTCCGCTTCCATCTCGGCGATCAGGCCCTGAGGACGGCACATCACATCCAGGAAAGCGGAATCCAGAACGGAGCCATCCCACCAGAATTCAGGGGCGATGTAGTCGCCGTCCGCGCCCACCGAGGTGGGGAAGGCCACGCTGGCCGAGCAGTAACCGCCCTCGCGTGCCGCCTGCCACAGGGTCTTGACATTTTTATTGGCAAACCAGTTCCAGGCGCCCATGTGCTTGCCGGCGGGATCGAAAATGGCGTTGTTGTAAATGCCGTGGACCGCCGGAGTCGCACCGGTGATGATGCTCTGATGGCAGGGATAGGTAAAGGTGGGGAAAACGCTCTTTACGCCGCCCTTGGCCACTGCGCCGCCCTGCAGAAAGCAGCGGGTCAGATTGGGCAGCTCCAGCCCCAGACGTTTCTGTTCCAGTAAAAATTCCGGTTTCAATGCGTCCACAGAAATCAAAAGCACGCTGGGCCGCTGCTGGGTATTCATGATAAAATCACAGCTCCTTTTCGTTTGGCGTCACCACCAGAAGGCCTGCGTTGCGGAAGGGGGCGAGCTGTTCGTCGCTGGCGCTGGAATCGGTGATGATCATCGCCAGCCGGTCGATGCCGCACATGCGCACCAGGGAATTGGTGCCCAGCTTGCTGGAATCGGTGATCATGATGGTCCGGCCGGCGGCCTCCATCATGGATTCCTGCACAATGATCTCGTCCATGCGCTGATAGGTCACGCCCCGCTCCACCGAAACGCCGCAGGTGGTGAGGAAGAAGGTATCGATATTCAGCTTTGAAAAAATCAGCGTGGCAAAGTCGGAGGATAAGGCAGCTTCCTCCGAGCGGTATACTCCACCGGTCAGGATCACGGTGATCCCGGCGGAGTCGCCCAGTTCTTTCAGCACGGCCAGGGAATTGGTCACCACGGTGAGGCGGCGGAACCGCTCCCGGATCACCCGTGCCAGCGACAGGGCGGTGGTACCGGAGTCCAGCGCGATGGACTGCCCCTCGCGGATGTAATCCGCCGCCAGCTGCGCCACCTGGCTCTTGTGGCCGGTGTTCTGCTGCTGGCGATTATAAAAGGGAATATAATCCGCGCCAGCCTCACCGGTCTCCGCCGGCATGGCGCCGCCATGGGTGCGCCGCAGCATACCCAGACCTTCCATTGCTTCCAGGTCCCGGCGAACGGTTTCACCGGAAACGCCCAGCGCCTGGCGGATCTGTGCGCTTTTCACACTGCCTTCCCGGCGAAGGATCGCCAGGATCTCCTGATATCTTTGCTCAGCCAACATATTGATCAAAACTCCTTTAGCTGTAACGTACTGGTCCACAACCACAGTATAACACAGAAAAACACACAAAACAACGAAAAAATGAGGAAATAGTGCACAATAAGACACACAAACGCTTGTATATCCACACAAAAACGCAATCAAACACACAAAAACACTTGAAAACACATGGAAACACACGTATAATGAAGCCGTAATGGACCGGCCCACACCGAAACCCAATTTGCGAAGATCCAAACGTGAAACAGAGAGAATGCTTTAGTAGAAGAGAGGAATGAATGTTTATGGCAGCGACCAAAACCGCGAACAGTAAAAAATGGATCTCCTTCGGCACCCTGCTGCTGGGCGCCGGTACGATTTATAAGCTGGGCAACCTGAAGGACGCCTTCTACGTGCCCATGCAGGAGTTTATGGGGCTTTCCCACACCCAGATCGGTACCGCCATCAGCGTGGCTGGCCTGATCTCCACCTTTGGTTTTCTGGCATCCATTTATCTGACCGACCGTATTTCCAAGAAGATCATGATCCCCATGGCTCTGCTGGGCATCTGCCTGTGCGGCGTCTGGCTGTCCACCTTCCCGTCCTACGGGATGTTCCTGGTGATCTACTGTCTGCTTGCGGTCTGTGCGGATATGCTCTACTGGCCCACCATGCTGAAAACCGTTCGTCTTTTGGGCACAGAAGAGGAACAGGGACGCATGTTCGGCATCATGGAAGCCGGCCGCGGTCTGGTGGATACCATTGTGGCCTTCGGCGCTCTGAGCATCTTTGCCGCCATGGGCAGCAACGCCGCCGGCCTTCGCATGGCCATTCTGTTCTATGCGGCGGTGCCCGGCGTGATCGGCGTGATCGCCTACTTCCTGCTGGACCCGGACGAAAAGCCTGCTGCCAACCAGGAGGGCAAAAAGGTCAGCGCCAACCAGGCTGCCTGGGAGGGCGTGATCAGCGCGCTGAAGAATAAGAACATCTGGCTGGTTTCCCTGAACATCTTTATGGTATATGCGGTTTACTGCGGTCTGACCTATTTCATTCCCTTCCTGGAGGAAGTCTACGCTCTGCCTGCTGCGCTGGTGGGCGCCTACGGCATCATCAACCAGTACGGTTTGAAGATGCTGGGCGGCCCGATCGGCGGCTTTATCAGCGATAAGGTGCTGCATTCCGCCACCCGTTTCCTGCGCATCGTGTTTGCCATCGCCGGTGTGGCTCTGGTGGTCTTCACCTTCCTGCCCCACGGCAGCATGGGCGTTGCTCTGGGCATGACCTTCACCCTGAGCATCGGCGCCATGGTGTTCAGCATGCGTGCCATCTTCTTCGCTCCCATGGACGAGGTGCATGTTCCCCGTGAGATCACCGGCGCGGCCATGTCCATGGGCTCCTTCATCGGTTATCTGCCCGGCGCGTTCATGTATGCGATCTACGGCGGCATTCTGGACAGCATGCCCGGACTGCAGGGCTACCGGGTGGTATTTCTGATCATGGCGGGCTTCGCGGTTCTGGGCGCGCTGCTGAGCAGCTACATCCTGCGCCACATCCGCAAAGGATAAAAACTCTGTGAAAACCATTGACCTTGCCCCCGGAAAACTGGTATAGTATAGCCAGTTGAAAAGGGAGTAGTTGCAAGCCGCTTCGTCAACATCACGGCAAAAGCCTGGCGAAGCGGGCCGGTTTGCTCAAGACACGGTAACAAGACTTTTCGGCACAGTATTTGCTGTGCCGAAAAGTCTTTTTTTGTTGCCGGGCCGGGAGCGGGGCGAACAAAAAGGAGGCGAAGCAATGGCCACAATGTATTTGCTGGTGGGAATCTCCGGCGCGGGCAAGACCACCTGGGCCAAGACTCGGCTGGCCGGGGCGGAATACATCGGATCGGACGGCATCCGCATGGAGCTGTTCGGCAAGGAGCTCACCCTGAGGGGCTACCACCGGGTTCACCGGATCATGAACCAGCGCATGCGTGCGGCGCTGGAACAGGGCAGAGATGTGGTGGTGGACTCGGTGCATCTGTCCCGCAGGGCGCGGCGGCGGGTGCTGCGGGCGGTGCCGGAGGGGGTGCGCTGCGTGGCGGTGTGGATCGACACCGGCGTGGCTCAGGCCATCCGCAACGATGCCTGCCGCCAGCGGCATGTGCCCTTTTTTACTATCGCGCTTATGCGGCCCCGGCTGGTGGAGCCGAAAAAGGAGGAGGGCTTCCACGAGATCTGGCGTATCTCCTGGCAGGAACGGGTGGAAGGCATTGGATGGGAAAAAGGACCAAAATGTGAAAAAAATGAAAATCCTGCAAAAATCTCTTGACGGGACCTGCCGCCCGTGGTATAGTTAACCCAAGTTGAAAAGGGAGTAGTTGCAAGCCGCCTTGTCAACATCACGGTCTCAAAAGGGCCTGGCAGGGTGCGCCGCTTCTTAATGAGTCGGTAACAAGACTTTTCGACAGCAACGCTTTGCGCGTGCTGTCGGGAAGTCTTTTTTCTTTTGCGGAAAAGGACTTCCCGCCGGGCAAAACGGGCAAACTATGAAAAAGGAGAACGAACGTATGGAACAAACCTATTTTGACAAAACCGTTCCGCAGGCCCTGGAGCAGGTAAAGGCCACAGCAAACGGCCTGACCGCTCAGGAGGCTGCCCGGCGGCTGGAGGAGCACGGCCCCAACCAGCTGGCGGAAGGCAAAAAGAAAAGCCCGCTGGTGATCTTCCTGGAGCAGTTTAAGGACCTGCTGGTCTTTATTCTGGCCGTGGCGGCGGTGATCTCCATGGTGTCCGGCAATGTGGAGAGCACTCTGGTCATCTTCGCGGTGCTCATCATGAACGCGGTGCTGGGCACCGTGCAGTATCTGAAGGCGGAAAAAAGTCTGGAAAGCCTGAAAGCCATGTCCGCCCCGGTGGCCAAGGTCCTGCGGGACGGCGTGCGCCAGGAAGTGGCGGGTCCCCAGGTGGTGCCCGGCGACATCGTGTACCTGGAGGCGGGCGACCTGGTGGTTGCCGACGGCCGCCTGCTGGAGTGCTATTCCCTGAAGGTGAACGAGAGCTCGCTGACCGGTGAATCCGAGGCGGTGGAGAAGACCGCCGACGCTCTGCCTGCGGGCAAGACCGCCCTGGGAGACCAGAAGAACATGGTGTTCTCCGGCTCGCTGGTCACTTACGGCCGCGCGGTGATGCTGGTCACCGGTACCGGCATGAACACCGAGCTGGGTCACATTGCCGAGCTGATGAACCAGACCCAGCAGCGCAAGACCCCCCTGCAGAAGAGCCTGGACGACTTCTCCGGCAAGCTGGCGGCGGCCATCCTGGCCATCTGTGCGTTGGTGTTCTGCCTGTCGCTGTTCCGCAGCGGCATGGGCCTGCTGGACTCCCTGCTCTTCGCCGTGGCGCTGGCGGTTGCTGCCATTCCCGAGGCTCTGAGCAGCATCGTGACCATCGTGCTGGCCATGGGCACCCAGAAAATGGCCCGTCAGAACGCCATCATCAAGGAGCTCAAGGCGGTGGAAAGCCTGGGCTCGGTGCAGGTGATCTGCTCGGATAAGACCGGCACCCTGACTCAAAACAAGATGACCGTGCAGAAGATCTGGGCGGACGGCAAGCTGGTGGAGGCGAAGGAAGCCGACATGAGCGATCCGGCCCAGGAGCTGCTGCTGAAGATCGGCCTGCTGGCCAGCGACGCCACCGTGGATGTGGCCAGCGGCGCTTCGGTGGGCGACCCCACCGAGATCGCCCTGGTGAACTGGGGCGGTATGCACCAGACCGACGCAAACAGTGTACGCAGTCAGTTCCCCCGCCTGGGCGAGCTGGCCTTTGATTCCGACCGTAAGCTGATGAGCACCCTGCACCGGGTGAACGGCAAACCCATGCTGCTCACCAAGGGCGCCATGGACGTGCTGCTGGCCCGTTCCGGAAAGCTGCTCACCGCCAAGGGCGTTGTGCCTCTGACCGATGAGATGCGCACCGCCATCGCCCGGGCCAACGAGGAATTTTCCGAAAACGGCCTGCGCGTTCTGGCCTTCGCCTGCCGCGAGATGGACGCGGAGCGGGAGCTGACCCTGGAGGATGAGAACGGCTTCACCTTTGTGGGTCTGGTATCCATGATCGACCCGCCCCGTGAGGAGAGCAAGCAGGCCGTGGCCGACGCCAAGCGCGGCGGCATCCGCACCGTGATGATCACCGGCGACCATAAGGTCACCGCCACCGCCATTGCAAAGCAGATCGGCATCTTTGAGGAAGGCGACATGGCTCTGGAGGGCGTGGAGCTGGATGCCATGACCGACGACGAGCTGGACGAAAAGCTGACTCGCATCTCGGTTTACGCCCGCGTTTCCCCCGAGCACAAGATCCGCATCGTCTCCGCCTGGCAGCGCAAGGGCTGCATCGCCGCCATGACCGGCGACGGTGTGAACGACGCCCCCGCCCTGAAGAAGGCGGATGTGGGTGTGGCCATGGGCATCACCGGCACTGAGGTAAGCAAGGACGCCGCCGCCATGATCCTGGCGGACGACAACTTTGCCACCATCGTGAAGGCTGTGGTGAACGGCCGCGGCGTGTACACCAACATCAAGAACGCCATTCAGTTCCTGCTGTCCGGCAACATGGCCGGTATCCTGGCGGTGCTGTACGCTTCGCTGATGGCTCTGCCCGTGCCCTTCCAGCCGGTACACCTGCTGTTCATCAACCTGCTCACCGACAGCCTGCCCGCCATCGCTTTGGGTATGGAGCCCGCCCGGAAGGGTCTGCTGGACCAGAAGCCCCGCGACCCCAAGGCCTCCATTCTGGATAAGCCCCTCATGTTCAAGATCCTGTGGCAGGGCGCTCTGATCGCCATTGCCTCTATGACCGCCTTCTATCTGGGTCTGTCCGCCGGCGGTGCCGCCATGGCCAGCACTATGGCCTTCGCCACCCTGACCCTGGCCCGCTTGTTCCACGGCTTCAACTGCCGGGGCACCGAATCCATCTTCAAGTTGGGCCTTGGCAGCAACAAGTACTCGCTGATGGCCTTTGCCGGCGGCGTGGTGCTGCTGGCTGCCGTGCTCACCATCCCGGTGTTGGCAAGCCTGTTCTCGGTGACTGCCCTGAGCGGTGTGCAGTACCTGCAGATTCTGGGTCTGGCCTTCGCGCCCACCTTGCTGATCCAGCTGGGCCGCGTGATCCGGGGCAAATGATTCGGACTGGAACCATTTGAAACAAAAAAGCCGCCGCCTTTCCCGAAACCGGGAAGGGCGGCGGCCTTTTGCTTGCTTAATATTGGCTGATGGGCAGGGAAGCGTCGTCGTCGCTGGGCTCAATGGCGCGGATGGTCACCGGGTAGCTCACGCCGGGGCGAACCTCCACCTGCACGGTGTCGCCGGTCCGTTTGCCGAAGATGGCCCGGCCCAGCGGGGATTCCCGGCTGATGAGGCCGCTGTCCGCGTTGACCCGCAGGGTGGTCACCAGCTTGACCACCATTTCCTCTTCATCCTCGGGGAAGTACAGGGTGATCTTGTCAAACAGACCCACCGAGCCCTCGGCATGGTCGGATTTGACCACCTTGGCGGTTTTGATCATCCGCTGCAAATAGCGAATGCGGCTCTCGTTGCGGTTTTTCTGGCGTTTGGCCTCCTTGTATTCAAAGTTTTCGCTCAGATCTCCGTAGGAGCGGGCGATCTTCACGTCCTCCAGGCACTGGGGGCGCACCACAAGAATGCGGTGCTCGATCTCCTCCTGCATTTTTTGAATGTCCACTTCGGTGAGTTCGTCGTACATGCAATCAGTCCTCTTTTTCGGTATGTTCGCTCAGAGCGCTCAGACGTAAACCTGGCGGCTCTGGAAGATGCACAAAGCGCTCTTGCTTTTGCCCTTTTCCAGCAGGGTGCGGGCAGCGTACAGGGTGGCTCCGGCGCTGGGCCCGGCGGGGATGCCGTCGGTGAGCAGCACCTCGCGGGCGGCCTGCACCGCCTCGCCGGTGGTCACCGCCGTTACCAGATCCACCACATAGGGGTTATAGTTCTCCGGCACGAAGCCGAAGCCGATGTTGGCGATTCCGTGGGGGGCCAGAAAACCGCCGCCGATGGCCTGGCATTCGTAGGGCTCCACCGCTGCCATGCGGATGTGATTGGTCCAGGCCTTCACGTATTCGCCTACGCCGGTCACGGTGCCGCCGCTGCCCACCCCGGCCACGATGGTGTCGATCAGATTGCCGTTGTCGGTGGCCTTTAAGATGGCAGGACCGGTGATGCGCCGGTGGTATTCCGGGTTGTCCTCGCTGGCTAAGTAGTTCATATAGTAAGCGCCCTGTTCCTCGGCCATGCGGCGGGCCAGGATGTCCATGCCCTCCTGGCCGGAGGGCCGCTCATAGCAGGGCCGCAGCCGTGCGCCCAGCCCCTGCAGAAATCGTTCTCGCTCCGGCTCCAGGGCGGGCGGCACCACCAGGGTCAGCGGGTGGCCGCTGCGCCCGGCGGCGATGGCCAGCGCCGCCGCAAAGGCACCGCAGCCGGTTTCCACAATGGGCTGGCCTTCCTTCAATTCGCCCCGCTGGGCAGCCAGGCGAATCATGGCGGTGGCCAGCGCATCCTTGCCGGTGCCGGTGGGGCCATCAAACAACAGGCAGGCGTACAGCTTGCCGGGAAGGTCGTGCTTCGCGGCATAGCCGCCAAGGGCCACCACGGGGCAGCGGGTGAGCTGCTGATAATAGGTCTCGTTGATTCCGGTCATCGCAAACGCCTGCCTTTCTTATTATATAGGAAAGCAATGGGGACTGACGCGGCGGGAGCGGGCGGGGCACCCGCCGCTTTCTGCCCTTATTGTAGCACGTTCCGAGACCAAAGTCATGCCTGGGAAAGAGGGGAAAGAAAAAGAACGTTTTTTGCGCCAATTCCCCCTTGACAGCGCCGCGCGGCCTCTGTTATAATAGCAAACTGTAAAGCAAAACGCTTTACGAAAAGGCAAAACACTTTACAGGGCCCGGCACCCCGGCAAGGAGGCGTTTTCGGTGGCAAAGAATCTTGAGATTTCGCTGTTGCTGGATTTCTACGGCGACGTGCTCACCGAAAAGCAGCGCGACGTGATGGAGCAGTACTACAACGACGATCTGTCGCTGGCAGAGATCGCCGATAACTTCGGCATCACCCGCCAGGGCGTGCGGGACTCCATCAAGCGGGGTGAGGGAATCATCCTGGAGCTGGAGGAAAAGGTAGGCTTCGCAAAGCGCTACCGGGCCGTGCAGCAGGGCATCGCCCAGCTGGAAAGCCTGGCGCGGGAGATTCAGTTTGAGAACGCCAACGGCTACACGCCGAGCAAGCGCATCGACGATTCCGCCCGCAAGATGCTCGAGATCATCGGGCAGATCAGCGAATAACCCTTCCGGCACACACAACGAAAGGACGACGACATGGCCTTTGAATCTCTTTCCGAACGGCTTTCGGGCGTGTTCAAACGGCTGCGGGGCAAGGGCAAGCTCACCGAGGCGGATATCAAGGCCGCCATGCGTGAAGTACGCACCGCCCTGCTGGAGGCCGACGTAAACTACAAGGTGGCCAAGGACTTCATCGCCGGAGTCACCGAGCGGGCCATGGGCCAGGAGGTCATGGAAAGCCTGACCCCTGCCCAGCAGGTCATCAAGATCGTAAACGAATCCCTTACCGAGCTCATGGGCGGCAACGAGGCTGCGCGCATCCACATCAAGTCCAAGCCTCCCACGGTGCTCATGCTCTGCGGTCTGCAGGGTAACGGTAAAACCACCCACGCCGCCAAGCTGGGCAAATGGTTCCTCAAGCAGGGCCATCGCCCGCTGCTGGTGGCCTGTGATATCTACCGCCCCGCGGCTATTGATCAGCTGCAGGTGGTGGGCAAGCAGGCGGGTGTTCCGGTGTTCACCATGGGCACCGAAAAGCCCGAGATCATCGCCAAAAAGGCCATCGCCCACGCCAAGGATTACGGCAACGACATCGTGATTCTGGATACCGCCGGCCGCCTGCATGTGGACCAGGAGCTCATGGATGAGCTGGGCCGCATCAAGGAAGCCGTTGAGGTGGACGAGGTCCTGCTGGTGGTGGACGCCATGGCCGGTCAGGACGCGGTAAACGTGGCCAAGGCCTTCAACGAGGCCGTGGCGGTGGATGGCATCATCCTCACCAAGACCGACGGCGACACCCGCGGCGGCGCGGCGCTCAGCGTCAAGGCCGTCACCGGCAAGCCCATCAAGTTCCAGGGTACCGGCGAAAAGCTGGACGATCTGGAGGTCTTCCATCCGGCCCGCATGGCCAGCCGCATCCTGGGCATGGGCGACGTGCTCACCCTCATCGAGAAGGCGCAGGACCTGCAGGATGAGAAGAAGGCCGCCGAGACCGCCAAGCGGATGATGGAGAACAAGTTCGATATGAACGACATGCTGGACCAGCTGGCCCAGATGAAAAAGATGGGCGGCGTTGCGTCGCTGGTCTCCATGCTTCCCGGCGGCAACAAGATCAACCCGGATGACATCGACGAAAAGGTGTTCGTGCACATCGAGGCCATCATCTGCAGCATGACCCCCGCCGAGCGGGAAAAGCCCAGCATCATCAACCCCAAGCGCAAGCGCCGCATCGCCGCCGGCAGCGGCACCAGCGTGGAAGAGGTGAACAAGCTGCTTCGCCAGTTTGAGATGATGCAGAAGATGATGAAGCAGATGAAAAAGAACCCCAAGGCCTTTGGCCGCCGCCTGCGCGGCATGTAAGCGCGAAAAAACGCGCAGCTTTCCAAGGTATGACCCGCAGCCCCCAAAAAGGGCGGGTTTGATACAATATAACAATCACAATCGCCCCATACCGGGGCCCCAAACATCAGGAGGTTTACCACTATGGCAGTTAAGATCCGTCTGCGCCGCATGGGCGCCAAGAAAGCTCCCTTCTACCGCGTTGTTGTTGCTGACAGCCGCTTCCCCCGTGACGGCCGTTTCATCGAGGAGATCGGCTACTACGATCCCACCAAGGAGCCCAGCGTTGTGAAGATCGACGCCGAGAAGGCTAAGAAGTGGATCGCCAACGGCGCTCAGCCCACCGATACCGTTCGTGAGCTGCTGAAGAAGAACGAGATCCTGTAATCAGTCAAAAGGGAGGGCAACCCTATGCAGGAGCTGTTGCTGGCAGTTGCCCGGGGCCTGGTCGACGATAAGGACGCTGTGTCCGTTACCGTGGACGCCCCCCGTGAGGACGGCACCATCGTTTACCACCTGAGCGTGGCTGAGAACGACATGGGCCGGGTGATCGGCAAACAGGGCCGCATCGCCAAGGCCATCCGCGTTGTAATGCGGGCTGCCGCCGTTCGCAAGGGCGAAAAGGTCATGGTAGAGATCGACTGACCTTCGGGAGAACAAAACCACACAAACAGGGCCACTTGCCAGCTTCTGTGCAAGGGGCCCTGTTTTTTGTTTGGGCAATGCGGCATTGCCCTTGTCACCGGGCGGGCGAAGCGGCCCTGCCCCACACAAAAGGAGAGAAACAAGATGCAGCAGTATCTGGAAGTCTGCAAGGCCGTGACCACCCACGGGGTGGTGGGCGAAGTAAAGGTGGAGCTCTGGTGCGACGACGCGGCCTTTCTGGGCCGGTTCAAGCGGCTGTACCGGGGCCCGCAGGGCCAGGCGCCCATTGCTGTGACCAAGGTGCGGGCCCACAAGAACATGGCGCTGGTCACCTTTGAAGGCGTGAACGACATGGACGCCGCCCGCGCGCTGGTGGGCCAGGTGTTTTACATCGACCGGGCGGACGCAAAGCTGCCCAAGGGTCATTATTTTCAGGCGGACCTGCTGGGCTGCCGTCTGATCGACGCCGAGAACGGCCGGGACTACGGCGAGATCGCCCAGGTCAGCCATCCCGGTGCCCAGGACATCTACACCGTTTCCTGCCCGGACGGCTCCACCGCCCTGTTCCCGGCGGTCAAGCCCTTCCTGGTGAAGATCTGCATTGAGGACCGCAAGGTGCTGGTCAGCCCCATTCCGGGCATGTTCAGCGAAGCGGAAAATGGTGACCAGGTATGATGCGGGTGGATGTGGCGACCCTGTTCCCGGAGATGTGCCAGCGGGTGCTGGACGAGAGCATCCTGGGCCGGGCCGCAAAACGAGGCTATATCGAGACTCACTGCCATCAGATTCGGGACTACACCCTGAACCGGCAGAAGCAGGTGGACGACTATCCCTACGGCGGCGGCTGCGGCATGGTGATGAACGCTCAGCCCATCTATGACTGCTGCCAGGATATCATCCGCCAGGTGGAGGAACAGGGCCGTCAGCGGCCGCATATTATATTTATGACCGCGGCTGGCCAGCCTTTCTCCGAGGAGACCGCCAAGCGGCTTGCCCAGTACGACAGCCTTCTATTGGTTTGCGGCCATTACGAAGGCATGGACGAGCGGGTGATCGAGGAGCTGGCGGACGAGGAAATCAGCATCGGCGACTATGTGCTCACCGGCGGTGAGCTGGCGGCGCTGGTGGTGGCGGACAGCGTGCTGCGCCTGCAGCCCGGCGTGCTGGCACAGCCGGAGGGCTATCAGGACGAGAGCCACTGGAACGGCCTGCTGGAATACCCCCAGTACACCCGACCGGAGGAGTGGCGGGGCAAAAAGGTTCCGGAGATCCTGCTCAGCGGCCATCATGGCAATATAGACAAATGGCGGCGCGAGCAAAGCCTGGAACGCACCCGCATCCGGCGCCCGGATTTGTACGAAGCGTACCAAAATGAGCATAATCAGAACCACAAAAAGTAATTAATGCTGATAAAGTTGAAAACTTTCGGGATTTCTTATGAGATTGTTGAAAACTAAGTGGTTGATTTGCACAAAGAAACGTTTCCGGTATTTTGCGGATTCGGGAAACTGACAAAATTGCACAAATGTACTGTACAATCGGGTAAGAATGGGCTATTATAACAACCAGAAGCCCATCTAATTTTAGAAATAGGAGCGAATGAATCATGTTTGTTAAAGAAGTTACCGTTGAGAACAAAGTCGGCCTGCATGCCCGTCCCGCTACCTTCTTCATCCAGAAGGCCAACGAGTACAAGTCTTCCATCTGGGTCGAGAAGGAAGAGCGCCGCGTGAATGCCAAGAGCCTGCTGGGCGTTCTGAGCCTGGGCATCGTGGGCGGCACCACCATCCGCATCATTGCCGACGGCGCCGACGAGCAGGCTGCCGTGGAAGGCCTGGTAAAGCTGGTAAACTCCGGTTTCGCCGAGTAATTTCTTTGCTTTCATAAATCAAAGGGCGGGTTTTGAAAACCCGCCCTTTTTTGCTTTTGCTCCTCAAGCGGGGCATACTGAGGATACGGGCCGCACACCCCCACGGCCGAAAAAGGAGGACCCCTGCCATGACCAAGGCTGAACTGCACGAAAAAGCGAAGATGCTGCCCCTGCTGCCGGGGGTCTATATCATCCGGGACAAGCGGGATGAGATCATCTACATCGGCAAGGCCAAGCGGCTGCGCACCCGAGTGAGTCAGTATTTCCGGGAGGGCGTCCCCCACGATGCCAAAGTCACCCAGATGATCGAGCACGCCTTCAATTTTGACGTGATCGTCTGCCAAAGCGAGTTTGAGGCTCTGGTGCTGGAGGCCAGCCAGATCAAAGCCCATACCCCCAAGTACAACATTCTGCTCAAGGACGACAAGGGCTACAGCTATGTGAAGATCACCAAGGAAGAATACCCCCGCATCTCGGCGGCGCTGCAAAAGGAGGAGGACGGGGCGGAGTACATCGGGCCCTTCACCAGCAGCTTCGCGGTGCGCCAGATGGTGGAGACCGCCCAGGACGCCTTCCTGCTGCCCCGGTGCAACCGGCGCTTTCCCCAGGAGATCGGCAAGGGTCGCCCCTGCCTGAACGCCCACATCGGCAAGTGTATGGCCCTGTGCAGCGGGAAAATCAGCAAGGAGACCTACAACCAGGCAGTGCAGGGAGCCATCCGACTGATCCGCTACGGCAAAAAAGACATCGTGAAAACGCTGGAGCAGCGCATGGAGGAGGCTGCCGAGCGGCTGGACTTTGAGCAGGCCGCCCTGCTGCGAGACCAGATCGCCGCAATCAAAAAGGTGTCGGCCGGGCAGAAGGTGGTGGTGGACGAGAGCACCCAGATGGATGTGATCGCCTTCGCCGGAGCGGGGCAGAACAGCTGCGCAGCTATCCTGCGCTACCGCACCGGCCGTTTGACCGACAAGCGGGAGTTCCTGTTCCGGGGCACCGCCGACCTGGACGCCTTGCGGGAGGAATTTCTGCCCCGTTACTATCTGGACGGGGAGGAGATTCCCAAGGTCATCGCGGTGGATGTGCTGCCCGAGAGCCACGAGGCTTTGACCCAGCTGCTGGAGGAGACCCGGGGGACCAAGGTGCAGCTGTATGTGCCCCAGCGGGGCGACACGGCCAAACTGGTGAGCATGGCCTATACCAACGCGGTGGAACGCCTGGCCCGGGAGAGCGGCCGCACCGACCGGAATCAGCGCCTGCTGGACGAGGCCGCCGCGGTGCTGGGCCTGCCCGAGCCTCCGGCGGTGATCGAGAGTTACGATATTTCCAACTGGGGCGAGGGCACCAGTGTCTGCGGTATGGTGGTGTTTGAAAACGGCCGCCCCAAGAAAAGCGGCTACCGGCGCTTCAAGATGCGCACCGTGGCGGGCACCGACGACTTTGCCAGCATGGCCGAGGCGCTGAGCCGCCGGGCCGCTGAGTATGAAAAAGGCACGGCGGGCCAGTTCTCGGTGCTGCCCAGCGTGATCTTGCTGGACGGCGGCAAGGGCCAGGTGAGCGCAGTGAAGGCGGCGCTGGCGGGCACCGCTCTGGCGGCGGTGCCGTTGTTCGGCATGGTGAAGGACGACCACCACCGGACCCGGGCCATCGTGACCGCCGACGGCGGCGAAATCGCCATCAGCATGCACCGGAATATCTTCACCTTCATCTCTTCCATTCAGGACGAGGTGCACCGGTTCTCCATCGCCTACCAGCGCCAGAACCAGAAGAAGAAAGCCTATGCTTCCAGTTTGACCGCCATTCCCGGCGTGGGACCGGCCACCGCCAAGGCGCTTCTGGCCCACTTCAAGTCGGTGGGGGCGGTGCGCGAAGCCGGTGTGGACGAGCTGACCAACGCCAAGGGCGTGGGCCAGAAGGCCGCCCAGACCATCTACGACTATTTTCACCCCCGAACGGAGGATTGATTTATGGACCAGAACACATTGCACGAACGCTTTGCCGAGGCGGCGGAGTACTATGCCGGCCGAAAGGGCAGCCGCCCCACCCTGGAGCAGGAGGATACGGTAGCCCTGCTGCGGGAAACTCAGGAGATCTACGGCCACATCCCGCCCCAGGCGCTGGAGACCATCTCTGTCTGCACCGGATACAAGGTGCCGCTGCTGGAAAAGCTGATCCGTCTGTATCCCAGCCTGAAGCTGGGGGCCGCCGCCCACGAGATTGTGGTGTGCAGCGGCGGGCGATGCGGCGCGAAAAACGCCGCATTGATGGACCGGCTGAAAAAGGGACTGGCCCAGTTGCCCGAGGGCACCGCAGTGCTGCGCACCCAGAACTGCTTCAAGCAGTGCGGCAAGGGGCCCAACATCCAGGTGGATGGGGTGCTCTGGAACGGCTGTGACGCCGCCGCGGTGGACCGTATTCTGGAAACTCTGCGGCCGAAAAAAGGGTGAACCGGCAGTTCGGGTCCGCACCTTTCTTCTTGACAAAGCGGCCGGTGCGGGCCATAATGGAAAACACAAAGGGATAGGAAAGGGAGGTGGACCCCCATGCGTGTGATCTCAGGCTCTGCCCGGGGCACCAAGCTGGCGGCCCTGCCGGGAGAAGATATTACAAGACCCACGGTGGACCGGGTGAAGGAGGGCATGTTCAGCGCCCTGCAGTTCATCCTGCCGGGGGCAAAGGTGCTGGATCTGTTCGCAGGAAGCGGTCAGCTGGGCATCGAGGCGCTGAGCCGCGGTGCGGCCAGCTGCGTGTTCGTGGACCAGGACCGGGGCGCGGTGCGCGTCGTGGAGCAGAACTGTCGGGCCGCCGGTGTGCAGGCCCAAAGCCAGATCCGCAACACCAGGGCGGACACGTTCCTTGCAAGCTGCGGCGAGCAGTTCCACGTCGTTCTGCTGGACCCGCCCTACCGCCACGATACGCTGGCGCAGATCCTGCCTCAGGTGGCGCGGGTGACCGCGCCCGGCGGCACGGTGCTGTGCGAGAGCGAGCTGGCAGCCAGTCTGCCGGACGAGTGCGAGGGCCTTTGCAAGAAAAAACAATACCGTTACGGCACCGTATTGGTGACCCGCTATGAAAAGGAGCGAGAAGAATGAACATCGACGAGTTGCTGGACCTGATGGAAGAAACCATGGAAGAGGCCTCCGGCCTGCCGTTCTCCGGCAGCAAGCGGATGGTGGACATTGACAAAATGCGGGACATCATCGACGAGGTGCGCCTGAACATGCCCACCGAGATTCGCCAGGCCAAGGCTATCGTGAACGACCGGGCGGACATCATTGCCAGCGCCAAGCGGGAGGCTGAGGCCATCGTGAAGAAGGCCGAGGACCGGGCCCGGGTACTGGTGGGCGAAGAGCAGATCGTGCGGGCTGCCCAGCAGCGCGCGGCGGAGATCCTTTCCAGCGCGCAGAGCCAGTCCCGCGAGATGCGCACCACCGTGACCGACTACTGCGAGAACATGCTGCGCATCACCGAGGAGCAGCTGGCCCGCAACGCGGCGGAGGTCAAGACCGTGCGCGCCAACCTGCGCCAGAACGCGAAGAACAACAACGGCTGACGGACCGGTCAGCCCTCAAGGCCCCGTGCCTGCCGGATTTTGGCGGGCACGGGGCCTTTTTCTCGTGGCGAATTGTGGAAAACCCGGTGTAAAACGCCAGGGCGGACCCGCAGGGTTTACCGGGGGAAGGCGTCTGGCGGAAAGAATACACAAAACAGGAAAAATATGCAGCCAATCCGCGAAAAAACGGCATTGGGGCGAGATTTTTCACGATTCTTTTTCGGTGCAATATCTTGCAATTGAGGTGGGGGTAACGTATAATAATTGATACAGTGGGGAGAAGTGGGGTAAAGTGGAGAGTTTTCCACACCGGTGGAGCCGATGGGGGAAACCTTGAGCCCCGAGCGAAAGGAGGCGGCGCCGTATGTTGATGGGCGAGTACAACTATGCCATCGACGAAAAGGGCCGCCTGAACTTCCCCGCACGTTTTCGGGAGCAGATGGGGCAGGTGTTCGTCATCACACGCTGGATGGACAACTGTCTGGTCGCCTTCCCGGAGAGCGAATGGCAACTCATCTGCGAAAAGCTGCAGGGCAAGAGCCTGGTCAAGACCCGCGAGATCCAGCGGTTTCTGTTCGCCATGGCCACCGAGGTCACGCCGGACAAACAGGGCCGGGTGCTCATCTCGCCCAGCCTGCGCACCCACGCGGGCCTGCAGAAGGATGTGACCATCATCGGTGTGGGCAAGCATGCCGAGATCTGGGACACTGCCGCCTGGCAGAAGAAACAGGCGGGCTTTGGCAGCGAGCAGCTGGAAGCCGCCATGGAAGAACTGGAACTATAAGGGGGAACGCACATGGAATTCAGCCACATCCCCGTGCTTTTGAACGAATGTCTGGAGGGCCTGGCCATCGATCCGGCCGGTATCTATCTGGATGGCACTGCCGGCGGCGGCGGTCATTCCAGCCAGATCGCAAAACGCCTCACCACCGGCCGTCTGGTCAGCCTGGACCAGGACCCGGACGCCATTGAGGCGGCGGGCAAGGCTCTGGAGGGGTTGCCCGCCACACTGGTGCAGACCAACTTCTGCAACGCCCGCAGTGCCCTGTATGGGCTGGGCATCGAAAAGATCAACGGCGCTTTGCTGGATCTGGGAGTTTCCTCCCACCAGCTGGATGATGCCTCCCGGGGATTTTCCTACCGCCAGGACGCGCCGCTGGATATGCGTATGAGCCAGAGCGGCCCCACGGCGGCGGACCTGGTGAACACTGCCAGCCGGGAAGAGCTGGCCCGCATTTTGCGGGAGTACGGCGAGGAGCCCTATGCCTGGGCCATTGCCGGGCGCATCGTGCAGCGCCGGGAGGAGACGCCCTTCGCCACCACCCTGCAGCTGGCCGACGCCATTGCCAGCGCTCTGCCCCCGGCGGTGCGCCGCAAGGACAAAAACCCCGCCCGGCGCAGCTTCCAGGCGCTGCGCATCGCAGTGAACAGCGAGCTGGACGTGCTCAGCCAGGGCATGGAGGAGATCTTTGATCTGCTTGCTCCCGGCGGACGCTTCGCCATCATCACCTTCCACTCACTGGAGGACCGGCTGGTGAAGAACAAATTCCGCCAGTGGGCCACCGCCTGCACCTGCCCGCCGGAGTATCCGGTCTGTGTGTGCGGAGGCAAGGCAAAAGGAAAGCTGATTACCCGCAAGCCCATCGAGGCCACCGCTGCCGAGCTGGAGGAAAACCGGCGCAGCCGGTCCGCCAAGCTGCGGGTGATCGAAAAGCTGGGCGACTGAACTGCCTAATCCGGCAAAGGGGAGCCGGAATACCGATAAAGCACAAGGAACAAAAAAGGAGGTGAGCGCACATGGCACAGGCTGCCTATGAACTGGAACGGTTCGCGGACCGGCCATTGGACGTTAAACCCCGCATGAGAGCGGTACAGGGCAAAAAGCAGGCCATGAAGATCAGCGCTCAGGCCTATAAAACCGTGGCGGTGAGCTGCGTGATGGTCATGCTTACCGTGGGCCTGCTGCAAAGCCAGGCCACCCTGACCCAGCTGACCACCCAGATCCAGAAAACAAATCAGCAACTGGTGAACGCCCAGAGTGACTACAACTATCTGTCCGGCGTGCTGGACAGCAAGACCAACCTGAAAAACGTGGAGCAGATCGCCGCCCAGCTGGGGCTGATGAAGCTGGACAAAAGCCAGATCACCTATGTGACCCTGGAAAACGAGAGCACCATCCAGCGGCCGGAGAGCGGTTGGCAGCGTATTTTGGATATGCTGAACAACGGGTTTCTGCGCCTGATGGATCATCTTGATCCCTGACCGCAAATGGAAAAAGCGTGCCGCCGCGCACGCTTTTTCGATTATCAGGGGGCTTCGACCGGTTCCGCCCCCTTACGCGCGGCGAATGACACTGATGCAAACGAAGGAAACACTGCCATGGCAAGAATGAACAATCCGCAAAATGGGCCGCAGAACAAGCCAAGATCCAAGCGCAGCTCACTGCGCTACTGGCTGTTGGCGGGGGCGTTTGCCTGTGGTGCCGCGATCCTGGTCGGCCGGCTGGCCTGGCTGCAGATCGCCATGCACGACGAGTACCGCATCCAGGCTGCCAACCAGCAGCTGAAGGACGTGGCGGTGACCCCCACCCGCGGCCAGATCTACGACGCCAACGGCAAGGTGCTGGCCAAGAGCAGCATTGTGTGGACCATTGCCGCCGACCCCAGTCAGATCAGCGCGCCCAAAGCGGCGGAGGGCGACGAGCGTCCCGCGGAAGAGCGCCGGGCCGAGCGGGTGCGCACCGTGAGCGCCGACGTGGCGGAGCTGCTGGGTCTGGACGAAAACGAGGTCTACGACAAGCTGATCGATTCCGAAAGCCAGTACGAGGTACTGGCCAAGCAGGTGGATAAGCCGGTGGCGGACCAGATCAAGGAATACGCCAGCGAAAACAACCTGCCCATCACCGTAACCCAGGACACCAAGCGCGAATATCCCTACGGGGCCTTTGCCGCCAGTGTGCTGGGCTTCATGCATGCGGACGGCTACGGCTTCTATGGTTTGGAGGCCTATTACGAAGAAACGCTGGCCGGTACCCCCGGCCGCCTGGTAAGCATCAAGAACGGCCTGGGCGCCGAGATCGCCAACGACGAGCGGGAGGAATACCCCGCACAGGATGGCAACAGCCTGGTGCTTACGCTGGATGCCAACATCCAGGCCATCGCGGAAAAATACCTGGAAAACTCGGTGAAGGTGAACAACGTATCCGAGCGCGGCGTGGTGATCGTGATGGATGTGAACACCGGCGCGATTCTGGCCATGGCCACCAAGCCGGACTTCGATCCCAACGACCCCATGACCATCTACGACCCGGAGCGGGCCGCCCTGCTGGAGGGCTTGTCCGACGAGGAGTACACCCAGGTGCAGGGTCAGGAACGCCAGCGCCAGTGGAAGAACAAGGCCATCACCGACCTGTATACCCCCGGTTCAGTATTCAAGCTGATCACCACCTCCGCCGCACTGGATTCCGGTGTGAGCACGCCCGGCACCAACTATTACTGCGGCGGCAGCTATCAGGTGCTGCCCGGCACCAAGCCCTATTCCTGCGCCGAGGGTGCAAATCACCAGTGGCAGGACATGGGCAAGGTGCTGTACAACAGCTGCAACATCGCCACCATCCATGAGGCCGAGAAGATGGGCATCGAGACCTTCTCGGATTACTATAACGCCTTCGGCTTCACCGAAAAGACCGGCATCGACCTGCCGGCGGAACAGGCTCCCTATGCGGGCATTTCCTATCACCCGGCGGACAGCATGACCATCGTGGACCTGGCGTCCACCAGCTTCGGTCAGGCCCAGAAGGTGACCCCCATCCAGATGATCACCGCAGTGGCGGCCATCGCCAACGGCGGCTATCTGGTGCAACCCTACATCGTGGATAAGATCGTGGACCAGGAAGGCAACGTGGTGCAGGAGACCGAACCCACCATCAAGCGCCAGGTCATCAGCGAAGAGGTCTCGCAGCAGGTTCTGAAGATGATGGAAGGCGTTGTGGACTACGGCGCCGCAGGCGCGGCCGGCCGCAACGCTTATGTGGCAGGCTACCACATCGGCGGCAAGTCCGGTACCAGTGAGAAGCTGGACCAGGGCGAGCGCGAGGGCGGCGGTTACGAGAAGGTTTCCAGCTTCCTGGCGGTGCTTCCGGTGGACGACCCGCAGATCGCCATTCTGGCCTTTGTGGATGAACCCCACGCGGAAACCGAATACGGCTCCATGCTGAGCGCCCCGCTGATCGGCAACATCATCAGTGAGGTGGCCCCCTATCTGGGCATCGAGATGGACGAGAGCCTGCTGCCCAGCGGCGATGTGACCGTGCCCAACCTGGTGACTCCCAACAATCCCAGCTACAGCCAGTGGGATCTGGCCCAGGTGGAGCTGAACAAGATCGGCCTTTCCCACCGGAAGGTGGGCAGCGGTGACCGGGTGCTGGCTCAGTATCCCGAGGCGGGCACCAAGGTGGCCGCAGGCACCACAGTATACCTGTATACCGACAGCACCGAGTACACCAAGACCACCGTGCCGGATGTGACCGGCAAGAGTGTGGCTCTGGCCAGCCAGATGCTGGCGGGCTCCGGCCTGAACGTGCGGATCAGCGGCGATGAGAACGGGCAGGTGACCGCCCAGGATGTGGCTGCGGGTACCGAGACGCCCATGGGCACGGTGGTGACCATCACCGCCGCGGCCGCGGCTGAACCGGCCCAGGATACCAGCACATCCACGGATACGTCCTCTGCCGATTCCGGCACGGATACCGGGACCGATGAGGGCTAAGAGGGCTGAACCGCCGTAAGAACAAGTTAAAACAGAGCGTCCGGCAGGGCAATTTCGGGCCGGGCGCTTACAACACAAAAGGAGGCAGTTGCAATGCAGCCGATCCCTGCAAAGATGCTGCTTGCCGGGCTGGCCGAGGCCGGTTCGGTGGGCAGTGAGACCATCACCGCTGTGGTGACGGATAGCCGGGCCGTGTGCCCGGGCTGCGTGTTCGTGTGTTTCCCCGGCCAGCGAGTGGACGGCCATGACTTTGCTGCAAAGGCAGTGGAGGAAGGGGCCGCCTATGTGGTGGCCAACCATCCGGTGGAGGGAGTGCCGGAGAAAAAGCTGGTGCTTTGCCCCAGCAGCCATCATGCCATGGTACGCATGGCGGCCAACTACCGTATGCTGTTCCACCCCAAAATGATCGGCGTCACCGGCAGCGTGGGCAAGACCACCACCAAGGAGTTCTGCTACGCCATTCTCAGCGCCTTTGGCCAGGCCATCAAGACCGAGGGCAACCAGAACAACGAGATCGGCGTGCCCAACACTCTGTTCCGCATCACCGAAGAAACCGAGTATGCGGTGGTGGAGATGGGCATGAGCGCCCTGGGCGAGATCGAACGGCTCAGCCGGGCCGCCCGGCCGGATGCGGGTCTGATCACCTGCATCGGTGTGAGCCATCTGGAAAGTTTGGGCAGCCGGGAGAATATCCTGAAAGCAAAGCTGGAGATCTGCACCGGCCTGCCGGACGGCGCACCCCTGGCTCTGAATGTGGACGACGAATATCTGCAGCTGGCCCGGCGGGAGGGAATGCTCCCCGCCCGATTGCGCCCGGTGTGGTACGGCATGAATGACCCGGAGGCGGATGTGCGGGCCGTGGAGGTAAAGCCGCTGGAAAACGGCATGGCCTTCACCCTGGAGGATAAGGAGCACGGCCGCTTTGCGGTGACCATTCCGGCCCTGGGGATGCACAGCGTATACGACGCGCTGGCCGCCTATGCCGCCGCCACCCGTATGGGACTGGACGCGGCCCGCTGCGCGGCGGCGCTGGCGGACTACCAGACCACCGGCATGCGCCAGAAGGTGGTGGAGAACGGTGGACGGGTGTTCATCGAGGACTGCTACAACGCCAGCCCGGACAGCATGCGCGCCAGCCTGAACATGTTCCGGGAATATCCCTGCAAGGGGCGGCGGTTCGCACTGCTGGGCGATATGCTGGAGCTGGGCTCCATTGAGGAAGAGGCTCACCGGCAGGTGGGGCGCTGGGCGGCAGAAAGCGGTCTGGCCCACCTGGTCACGCTGGGCTCCGCCAGCCGGTTTGCGGCCGACGAGGCGGAAAAGTCGGGGCTTGCGGTGACCCGCTGCCAGACGCATGAAGAAGCGGCGCAGGTGCTGGCAGGCCTGATGGCCCCCGGCGACGCATTGCTGGCAAAGGGCAGCCGGGGCATGCGGCTGGAGCAGGTGCTGCAGCTGCTGTATACCGGCGAAACCCAAACAAACAACTAAGAGGAGAATCAAATTATGGCACGTTACGCGCTGATTTTGGCGGCCGCCTGCGGTTTTATGATCTCGGCGGTTTCCGGTCTGTTCATTGTTCCGTTCTTACATAAGCTGCACTTTGGGCAGACCATCAAGGAGATCGGCCCCACCTGGCACAACAAAAAGCAGGGCACTCCCACCATGGGCGGTCTGTGCTTCATTCTGGGCACCGTGTTCGCGGTCTGCCTGGCCCTCACCAGCCTGCTGCACGGCAGCCCTGAGCTGATGGGCGGTCCGGATTCCAGGGGCCTGTACCTGGCCATCTTCTCCGCCTTCGGCTTCGGCCTGATCGGCTTTCTGGACGATTTCATCAAGGTGGTGAAAAAGCGCAATCTGGGCCTGCGGGCCTGGCAGAAGATCGCCGGCCAGCTGCTGGTGACCACCGCGCTGCTGGCGGGGCTGTGGATGAACGGTACCCTGAGCACCTACATCACCCTGCCCTTCTTCGGCATGGTGGACTTCGGCATCCTGTTCTACCCGCTGTCCTACATCCTGATCATCGGTGTGGTGAACGCGGTGAATCTGACCGACGGCATCGACGGCCTGTGCTCCTGCGTGACCTTTGTGTCCATGCTGGGCTTCTTGACCCTGGTAAGCTTTTTGGGCCAGTTCGTGCTGTCGGTGCTTCCGGCAGCACTGGCCGGTGCTCTGGCCGGTTTCCTTATCTGGAACTTCTACCCGGCCAAGACCTTCATGGGTGACACCGGCAGTATGTTCCTGGGCGGCGCAGTCGCGGGTCTGGGCTACGCCATGGGCCGGCCGGAGATCCTGTTCTTCTTCGGCGCGGTTTACATCTGGGAGGCTGCTACCGTGGTGATTCAGGTGACCTATTTCAAGCTGACCCACGGCAAACGTATCTTTAAGATGACCCCCATCCACCACTCCTTCGAGATGCGTGGCTGGAGCGAGGTGAAGATCGACGCTGGCTTCAGCGCGCTGGCCGCCCTGTTTGTGGTACTTGGCCTGACTTTTGCCTATTTTTATTATTGATATTCCTTTGCCAGGCTGCACACAAGCAGCCTGAGTACACACAAAAAGGAGGTCTGTGGCCATGACCGATATGGCACGACACGGCGGTACGGCCCGCCAGACCTATCGCACGCCCCGCTCCCGGAGCGGAGCGAGGCAGCGGGCGGAGCAGATGCACCGCGCCGCCCGGAAGGCCCGGCAGGCCAGCCGAACCCCGGTGCGCATGTTCTACAAGCACCCGGGCAAGCTGAACGGGGCCTTTCTGGCAAACCTGATCATCCTGCAGGTGTTTGGTCTGATCATTCTGTTCAGTGCCAGCTATGCCACCTCGCTGAATAAGTTCGGCACCAGCTATGAATATGTTGGCCCTCAGACCATCTACGCGATTATGGGTCTGGTGGCCGCGTTGATCGTTTCCCGGGTGGACTACCACTGGATACGGCGGTTTGCCTGGCCGTTGTATTTTGTGACTCTGGGGCTTTTGGTGGTGGTGCTGTTCATGCCGCCCATCAAGGGCTGCCGCCGCTGGATCAATGTGAGCGGCCTGCCCACCATTCAGGTGAGCGAGATTGCCAAGTTTGCGCTGATCCTGCTGCTGGCTCATCTGTTTGCCCGGTATCAAAAGCGTATCGAGGGCCAGTTCCCCGGTGCGGGTCCGGCACAGAATCTGAAGTTGAGCATCTTTCTGCCGGCGGGGCTGCTTGCTCCAATCCTGTTGCTGCTGCTCCTGGAACCCCACCACAGCGCCATGATTCTGATGTGCTGCATCGCGGCTTCCATCATGCTGGTGGGCGGCGCGCTGCTGCGCTGGTTTTTCATGGCAGGCGGTGTGGCGGTGGCGGGCATCGCACTGCTGCTGGTCACCCGCGGCGGTTATGTGGCGGAACGCCTGCAAGGCTGGCTGCAGCCCTTTTCGGATATGCAGGACTCCACCCGCCAGACCGGCCAGAGCCTTTATACCATCGGCTCCGGCGGCCTGTTCGGTGTGGGCATCGGCAACAGCGTGCAGAAGCACATGTGGCTGCCCGAGGCCCAGAACGACTTCATCTTTGCCATCCTTTGTGAGGAGCTGGGCTTTGTGGGGGCGTTGATCTGCATTTTGTTGTTCCTGCTGTTGATTTTCCAGGGCATTGTCATTGCCTGGAACGCTCCCGACCGGTTCGGAAGCCTGCTGGTGGTGGGCTGTATTGCTCAGATCAGCTTCCAGTTCCTGTTCAACGTGGCGGTGGTCACCAATACCATCCCGAATACCGGCATCAGTCTGCCCTTCTTCTCCTCCGGCGGTACCAGCCTTTTGATGCTGCTGGGCCAGATGGGTGTGGTGATGAGTGTGTGCAGGGCCGGAAACCGGAAAAAGGCCGACGAAAAAGCCGCGGCAGAACAGGAAAAACAGGCCCAGCGGGCGCAAGAGGAAGCGGACCCCTATGCACGCTTTGGCCGCTGATTCCCTTTGATGAATCTGTATCGTTTTGAAGGAGGCGCTTATCATGCGCGTATTGATCGCAGCCGGTGGTACCGCCGGTCACATCAACCCGGCGCTCGCCATTGCGGGCGCGATCAAGCAGCACTGTCCGGATGCCGAGATCCATTTTGCCGGCCGCAAGGCGGGCATGGAGTTTCGGCTGGTGGGTCAGGCGGGCTATCCCTTCCATCACATTGAGGTGAACGGTATCCAGCGGAGCCTGACCCCCAAGAACATCCTGCGCAACATCGAGGCGGTGTGGCACCTGGCTTTGTCCGGGCCGCGTGCCAAAGCCATGATGCGCCAGGTTCAGCCGGATCTGGTGATCGGCTGCGGCGGATATGTGAGCGGACCGGTGGTGCGCTGCGCCGCTAAAATGGGCATCAAGACCGCCATCCATGAGCAGAACGCCTTCCCCGGTGTGACCAACAAGCTGCTGGCCAAGGACGTGGATGTGATCTTTGCCGCTGTGCCTGCGGCGGTGGAAAAGCTGGGCGCGCCCGGCAAGACCACCGTAGTGGGCAACCCGGTGCGGCCGGAGATCTTTGCCCAGGACCGCGCTGCCGCTCGTGCCAAGCTGAACGCGGGAGAGCGCACTGTGATCCTGAGCTTCGGCGGCAGCCTGGGCGCCCGCCGCATCAACGAGGTGGTGGCCGACCTGGCCGCCTGGGAGCAGAAGCAGCCCCGAAACATTCTTCACCTGCATGCCACCGGCAGCCGGGGCGTAGAGCTTTTTAAAAACCTGGCGAAGGAAAAAGGCTTTTCCTACAATGAGAATCTGGTGGTGAGCGAGTACATCAACAATATGCCGGAGCTGCTGGCTGCGTCGGATCTGGTGATCAGCCGTGCAGGCGCGCTCACTCTGGCGGAGCTGGAAGCGGTGGGCCGTGCGGCGATCCTGATTCCCAGCCCCAATGTGGCGGAAAACCATCAGTATTATAATGCCCTGGAATTACAAAAAGCCGGGGCTGCGCTGGTGGTGGAGGAGAAGGATCTGAACGGTGAAAAGCTCATCGCCATGGTGGAGGAGCTGCTGGCTCAGCCGGGCCGTCTGGCTCAGATGGGCCGCAATGCTCAGAGTCTGGCCGAACCTCACAGTCTGGATAAGATCTGGGCCAAGCTGGCGCAGCTTATGGGGCTGGAAAATACCACAGCGAATTAACAAAGCGTAATAAATTGAGGAAAAATACAAAAAGAGGGGAGGGAACCCGGTGGCAAAACGGCAGGTAAGACGAAATCAGAACCGTCAGCAGCCGCAGAACAGCGCGCAGAATTCGCAGCGTGCTTCGACGGCAGGCGGCAGACGGCCGCCGCAGCCCCGGCCGGAATCCCGCCCCGGCGCGCAGCGAAGGGCTCCGCAGACGAGCCGAACTGTCCGTCAACGCCCTGCTTCGGCGCAACAGCCGGAGTACCGCCGGCAGACGGCACAGTATCCTCACGGGATGCAGCAGCCCCGCCCGACCCGCAGCACGGCCGCCCGACCCAAACAGCCACGGCCACCCCGCCGCCTGACCCACAGTGAACTGCGCCGCCGCCGTCGCCGCCGCAACCTTCTGATGGTCCTTTTGGGACTGCTGGTGGTGGGAATCGGCGTGGCCCTGTCGCTTACGGTACTGTTCAAGGTGGATACCTTCCGCATTGAAAATATGGACGGCAGCACTCCGGCCGACACCGGCATCTACACCGAGGATGCGATCCTGGGTGCACTGGGCGTTCCGGTGGGGGAGAATATGTTCCAGTTCTCAGCCGCCCAGAAGGAAAAGAGTATGGTGGTCAGTTTGCCCTATCTGGAGCGGGTGGAGATCCGCCGCCGTCTGCCCAGCACGCTGGTGATTCGGGTGGAACCGGCGGTCGAGACCTGGTGTGCTCAGTCGGACAGCGGCTGGCTGACCCTGAGCGACGGACTCAAGATCATGGCCATCAATGAGGAGCAGCCCCAGGGACTGCCCGCCCTGCTTGGCCTGGACATCAAAGCGCCGGTGGCTGGATATTATATGAAGCTGGCGGCTCCCTCATCCACTGCCACTCCGGCTCCTGCCGCATCCGGTGTGTCCACGGCACAGTCCACCAGTTCTTCCTCCTCTTCGTCCTCCTCCGGCAGCAGCCAGAGCGAGCATGATCCCATGGATGACGTGGAACGGCTGCTGGAGCTGCTCTGGACCTATGAGCTGAAGGAAGACTGCACCAGTATCCAGTTCGGTGACTCGAACGAGCTGTACTTTATTTATCAGAACCGAGCCAAGATACTGCTGGGTACCTTTAATAATCTGGACTACAAGATCAAGTTCGCGGCCTACCTGCTGCACAATGAGGATGGCAAAGGCATCGGTGACACAGAGCAGGGCACGCTGGATGTGTCCCACCAGCTGGAGGATGGCAGCCTGCGGCCCACCTGGTCGCCCGGTTCCATCACGACCGCGGATTCCGGCGAATCCGGCACGGACCAAACGGGCACAGCTGGTGAAGGCGATACCGGACAGGCCGGTGAAAATGACCAGACGAGCGGTGAAAACGGCAGCCAGACCGGAACCAACGAAGGCGGAGATCAGACGGATTCCGGTGAGGGCGGCGGAACGACCGGTCAGACAGACGAGGGCGGTACGACGGCAACGCCGGAGCCCACTGCCGAACCGGCAGCATGAAGCGGCCAAAAAGAAACCTGCCCGATACGAAAAAGGAGTGCAAGCGATTGCGCTCCTTTTTTATGTATGGAAGAGAAGAGTAAATAGAAAATAATAGCAGGAATGACTTTGCTTATGGTAAAATTTTTCTGTTATCAGGCGGAAATATGGCGGTTAGTGACAAAGCTAGTATGAATTTATCTAAAGAATGAATCCAGGGGCGGAAATCCTTTATGCGAGTTTACGAAAAAAAGCTTTTGCCTTGCAGGCCAAAAACCTTTGTGATATACTTTAAAACGTTATCGAAGGTTTCAAATAAAATCTTAACCGTTCCAATTGAATGGAATTTTTAATGGGGCAAAACTTGTCCTTTTTTATCAATTAGTGGGGGAAAGACTGTGGAGCAAGAGTACGAGACCATAGACCTGCGTGAAATATTTTTCATGCTGAAAAATAACCTGCTGGCCATCGCGGCAAGCACCATCGTGTGCGCCATTGTGGGCTTTCTGATCACCAGCTTTCTGATCACCCCGCAGTACCGGGCCAGCGCCACCATGATCGTGAACTCGCAGCAGAGCCAGACCAGCAACAACCTGACCAACGATATGCTCACCACCGCCAAAAACCTGGTGGCTACCTACGGCATCATCGTAAAGAGCGATACCGTTCTGGATCAGGTGATCGAGGAGCTGGGCCTGGATACCACCTACGAGCAGCTCGCCGAACGTGTAACGGTTTCCGCGGTGGACTCCACCCAGGTGATGCAGATCTCGGTGGAGGATGAAAATCCTGCGGAGGCCAAGGCGATTGTGGGCAAAATTGTGGAGATCGCCCCTGATGTGATCCAGGAAGCGGTGGAGGCTGGTTCCGTAAAGGTCATTTCGGACGCCCGCGTGGGCGATGCGCCGGTCTCGCCCAGCAAGGCCATGAACACCGCCATCGCCGGCCTTCTGGGCCTGGTGGCCAGTGTGGGCTTTATTTTCCTGAAGGAAATGCTGAACAATACCTTTAAGTCGGATGACGATATCCAGAAGCATCTGGGCTTTACCGTGCTGGGCGTCATTCCGCAGGTGGAAGTGGAGGACTGATCGATGGCATTCAAATTGCCCGCATTCGGGAAGAAAAAAAGAAAAGATCAGCCCATCAACCGCAAGCTGCAGATTATCTCGAAAAACGCCCCCTTCCAGTATGTGGAGGCGTACAAGACCCTGCGCACCAACATCAATTTCATGGCGGCCAGCAACAATTACCGCCGCCTGGTCATCACCAGCTCCATCCCCGGCGAGGGCAAGAGCAACGTGGCGATCAACCTTGCCATCTCTCTGGCCGAAAACGGCAAGAAGGTGCTGATCATCGACTGTGACCTGCGCAAGCCGGTCATGCATAAATACCTGCGCATTACCCGCCGTGCCAGCGGTCTGACCAACGTGCTCAGCGGCGAGGCAACACCCGCGGACGTGATCGTGCATTTCAGCGATCTGAACATCGACGTAATCACCGCTGGAGTGATTCCGCCCAACCCTGCGGAGCTGCTGGGCAGCGCCCGCATGGCCAAAATGCTGGACGGCCTTTCCGAGCAGTATGATTACATTATTATGGATACCCCTCCCGCCTCGCTGGTGACCGACGCGGCAGTGCTGAGCGCACTGGCCGACGGCGTGATCTTCGTGGTGAGCCACGCGAACGCTACCATTGAGTCGGCGCAGCTGGCCAAGAAGAATCTGGAGGCGGCCAACGCCAACGTGATCGGTGCGGTACTCAACGGCTTCGATCTGAAGAGCACCACCCGCGACACCGGCTACTATTATTCTTACGAATACGGTTACTACAAGCAGTAAAAGGAGAGCGGCACATGACGGACCTTCACAGCCACATCCTGCCGGGCATTGACGACGGCGCTCAGACCGTGGAAGATTCCCTGGCACTGATCCGGCAGCAGCTGGAACAGGGGGTGGATGAGATCGCCCTTACGCCGCACTTCAACGCTGAGCACACCAGTGTGGAGGAATTCACACAGCGCCGGGCCGAATCGTTCGCGATCCTGCAGAATGCGGTGCAGGAAGCGGGTCTTCCGGTCAAGCTGAAGCTGGGCGCGGAGGTGTTCTTCAGTTCCGATCTGCTGGAGCTGGATCTGGAACCGCTGCTGCTGCAGGATACGCCTTACCTTTTGGTGGAGTTTTCCCCAATGTTTTATCCCAGCTGGGCAAAGGATATCTTCTACAATCTGGGCCTTCAGGGCATCACGCCGCTGCTAGCCCATGTGGAACGGTATCCCTACATGCTCAACGACCCCACCCGCCTGTTCGATCTGGTCAGTGCGGGTGCGGTGACCCAGGTGAATGCCAGCAGCATCATGCGCGCCGGCAGCCGCCAGGCCATGATCCAAAAGTTTTTGCGGTGGCAGCTCGTTCACGTGCTCTCCACCGATACCCATTCCGTGGACAAGCGCCCGCCCCTCATCGGTCCTGCCATGCAGAAGGTCGAGAACTGGCAGGGGGCCGATACGGTCCGCTACCTGCGTCAGAACGCCGCGGATGTGTTCGCCGGGCTGGAACCCCAGCTGCGGGACCCTGCCAAGCCGAAGAAATTCTTTGGCAGGTGGTTCTGAATCTTATTTCGATATAGCGCGGGGAGACCTGCGTTATATAAATCTTTGGGGAAAGGAGGACGATACCAATGAAGAAGGTAATTTCTACCGTTTCTGCTCTGGCTCTGGCTGCTGCCATGGCTACCTCCGCTTTCGCTGCTGATGCGAATGAGCTGAAGGGCTATGCTGCTGAGTACTACAACGCTTACAACGGCGCTTCCTACGGCGTAAGCCTGGACGCTGTTAACAGCGCGATTGATGCTCTGCCCAACGCTGAGGCTGTTGACGTGGCTGCTGTTAAGGCTGCTGCTGACACCGCTAAGGCTGAGCTGGATGCTGCTAACAGCCAGGCTGCCGTGAAGGCTGCTGTGGAGAAGGCTTTCAATGCTGTTGAGGCCGCTGTTGGCGAGGAGAATGCTAAGGTGATCAGCCTGGGCGACGTGAACGTAAGCCTGGCTCTGGACGGTTCTTTCACCGTTTCTGCCAGCGTGAACGTGAACGGCCAGACCGTGACCGCCAGCAAGACCACTGCTCCCGATAGCTCCAAGGCTCCCACCTACACCGACAGCTCCAAGAACGACACCACCACTGCTACCAGTGGCGCTGCCGCTTCTACCGCTGGTGTGATCAAGGCTACCGGCCTGAACACCACCGGCGCTGCCGTTGTGGCTCTGGCTGTGGCTTCCGTTCTGGGCGCTGCTGCTGTGAAGGCTCGCAAGCTGGGTGAGTGATCACTCGAACAAGGCAAATGATGTGTTTGCCACATAATTTGCCAGTGAACAAGGAAAGGAACCCGTTGTGCTAACTTTCCTTGTTTTTCTGTTTATAAAGGCTTTTTTGTCTTTGATATATAGTTTTGCCACCGCCGGTTTGCCCTGAAGAGGGGCGCGGGGCGGGGCAGGTATCTTTTGAAAGGGGGCTATTTTATGCCCGTATACCATCGGCCGGAAAATTACCAGCCTGCCCGCCCGGCCTCTTCCCGGCCCAAAGCGCCGCTGTGGCGCAAGCTGCTCAGCTTTGTGGGGGTGCCGGTTCTGTTCTTTGCGCTCACTTCCGGAGTGCTTTATCTGGCTGCTGCGCCCACAGTGGGACCCTATGTGGGGCTTGCCAAGTATATGTTCAGCAAGCAGGAGGAGAGCCAGCCCGCCAACCTGTATGAGGAGCTGGCCAACAGCATCGAAAACGCCACCTCGGTGCCGTTTAGCCAGCTGGTGTACCCGTCCAAAGGCGACCAGTACGGTCAGATCACCATTGAAGGCACCAGTGTGGATGCGCCGCTGTACTACGGCGACTCCACCCGCGAGCTGAACCGGGGCGTGGCCACCTATGCGGATTCTGTGGGCGCGGGAATCCCCGGCGAAAACATGACCGTTCTGCTGGCCGGGCATAACAACACCTTCTTCAATGGCCTGCAGGATGTGCAGGAGGGAAGTCTCATTCACATCGACACCCATTACGGCAGCTATGTGTACCGTGTGACCGAAATGAAGCAGGCGGATTATCAGGATACCACCACCTACGATTTCACCCGCACGGACGAAAATCTGATTTTGTATACCTGCTACCCCTTCGACGCATTCGGCTTCACACCGGAGCGATACTTTGTGTACGCGGAGTATGTGTCCGGTCCGATGATCGACAAGAGCAAGTAACGGGGAGGCGGAAAGGATGAAGCAAAAAAAGATCCGAAGAAAAGCTGCCGGTCCGGTAATCACCGGCGCGGTGGCATGGGTGCTCAGCTTATTGCTGGCGCTGCTCACGGTGCTGGGTGTTGTGGCCTGCACAGTGTGCAATTCGCGCTATCTGCGCAATCAGGTGCTGGAGAGCGGCTTTTGTGAAGCCACTCTGGAGCAGCTGAATGAAAACTACACCAGTTACGGCAACGCGGGCGGCATCCCGGAAGAGGTGATGACCAGCATCGTGACCGAGGATCAGATCCAGCAGGATATGTTCCAGGCAGTGGAGCGCCTTTACGAAGGCGACCGCCGGCTGATCGCGCACCCGGAGGTGGCCGAGGCTGCGGTGGAAGCCATCGAGAGCAACCTGGAGGAGCGGGGCGTCCAGCTGACGGATGCGATTCGGCAGGCAGTGCAGGAGATGGCCAACGGCTGCCAGGTGGACTATGACAACTATGTGCAGCTCATTGTGACGCCCTATGTGGCGCCCTACATCGCCCGCGTCACCCAGATGGTTTGGATCGGCTTTGCAGTGCTGGCGGCGGTGAGTCTAATTACGCTGGCGCTGTTGATGCGGCTCCAGCCCTCCGGCGCGGCCCGGCTGCGCTGGTGCATCAACGCATTTTCCGCCGCAGCGCTGTTTAGTGTGGCGGTGCCGCTGGTGTTCAACGCACTGGTCCGGATGGACCGGCTGAACCTGAGCCCGGCAACGCTGAAAATGCTGGTGGCTTCCTATACCCATGGTGCGGTCGAGGTATTCTTCTATTTTGCGCTGATTTATGTGGTTGTGGTGATTGCGCTGGCCATTGCCTGGCGTGCGGGTCTCAAGAAATACCGCATGGTTTACCGCCGCGCAAAGGAAGAGCGGGAAGAAGCGTAAGATAAGCTTACGCAAGCAGGCACAGGGGGGAAAATAAAGCATGCCGCATGAGATGAAATATTTTACTCCGGAAGAGGAGGAAAAAATGCAGCAGAGCGCTGCGCAGCCCGCAGACCCGTCGCAGAAGGTTCGCTGGTCCGCTGAAGGGGGACCGGAGCCGGAACGACGCGGTTCCGGAGGGCGCAAAGGCTGGATTGCTGCGCTTGCGGTGCTCCTGCTGGCCGCTGCGGCCTTGGCTGTTGCCCTTATCTGGAGCGGCAGCGGAAAGCAGCAAGATGCGGCGGACAGCCTGCCCGCTTCCTCACAGGCGCAGAGCACTTCGGCGCAGCCCACGGCAGAGCCTTCGCCCACACCGGTGCCCGGTCCCGCAGTGACGGCAGAGGACTGGTTCGCGGTGCTGAACGGCCCGGGCAATCCGCTGCCGGAGGACTTTGACCCGCAGACCGACGCCATCGACGGGGCGGGTTATTATCTGGACAGCCGGGCTGTGGAGGATTTCTTCGCCATGGAGCAGGCCGCCCAGGACGCTGGACTGCAGCTGAAGATCATTTCCGGCTTCCGAAGCACCCAGCGCCAGCAGCAGCTCTATGACCAGGAGGTGCAGGCGCTGCTGGGGCAGGGTCTGGACCAGACAACCGCGGAAGAGCAGGCCCAGCGTGTGGAGCAGAGGGCCTACGAGTCGGACCACAACACCGGCCTTGCGGTGGACCTTGTTCCTCAGTACAGCCAGACCAAGGATGCCGCGACCATCGTGCAGACCCCGGAATACCAGTGGCTCAGCGAGCACGCGGCGGAATACGGCTTCGTGTTGCGTTACCCGGAGGACAGGCAAGAGGTCACCGGCGTGGAGTTCAAGCCTTGGCACTGGCGCTATGTTGGCAAAGAGCTGGCGTCCTTTTTAAAAGAGCAGAATCTCACGCTGGAAGAGTACCACGAGCAATATCTGAACCGAAAAATACAATATGTAAATTGAGTTTGAACAGGAAGAACACCGAAAACCGTGTTCTTCCTGTTTTTTTGCAGGCAGCAAGCAAAAAAGCTTGCATTTTGAAGTTCGGCGTGCTATACTATTTTGGCAATCGTTCCGACGGCCGCTCCATACGCACAGGATGGTGTATGCTGGTGGCCTCCTATTGAAGGTTGTGATGGGCGCATGTATCAAGCATGGCCCCTTTAGTCATTAACCAGAAAGAGGTGAAAAGAATGAAACAGGGCATCCATCCCAAGTATGTGGACTGCACCATCACCTGCGCTTGCGGCGAGGTCATCCACACCCGTTCCACTAAGCCTGAGATCCACGTTGAAGTTTGCTCCAAGTGCCATCCTTTCTACACTGGCAAGCAGAAACTGGTTGACACCGGCGGACGTGTTGATCGCTTCAACCGTCGTTTCGGTCTCAAGAAGTAAGATCCAAAAGCCAAAAAGGCGGTTTGTTTCAAACCGCCTTTTTTGTTGTCTGTAAATCATAAAAAGAAGGAGCGCCGCCCATGCAGGATTACCGCACCATTCAGGGCACCGCCACGGCCGAGATCGAGGAAAAACGCAGCCGGTTCATTGCCAATGTGTCCTTTGCCGACACTGAGGAAAAGGCGGTGGAATTTTTGAACAGCATCCGCGCCCAGCACCGCACCGCCCGCCACAACGTGTATGCGTATGTATTGCGGGAGGGCGGCCGGATGCGCTATTCCGACGACGGCGAGCCTGCCAAGACCGCGGGTCTGCCGGTGCTGGAGAGCATCCAGCATGCGGGCCTCACCGACTGCATCGTGGTGGTGACCCGGTACTTCGGCGGTATTCTGCTGGGGACCGGCGGTCTGGTCCGGGCTTACACCGAAAGCGCGGCCAGCGGGCTGCGGGCTGCGAAGATCGTCACGGTGCGCTCCTGCGTGAAGCTCACCGTGGAGGTGGACTACGCCCTCTATGAGCGGGCCATGCTGCTGCTGCAAGGCGCGGGGGCCCAGGTGGATGAGCCGGTTTTTGCCGATAAAGTGACCCTCACCGCCACCCTGCCCGCCGGGCAGGAGGTCGGCCTGCCCACCGCGTTTCAGGAGCTGAGCCGGGGCGCGGTGACTCCCACGATCTCTCAGCCCTTCTACACTCCTTTTTAAGCCTGGTTATAGAAAAAGCAGCTGCTGCCGTAATTTTGGGGCTTTTGCAAAAAATTCACAAAATTGAAAAAGGGTTTTGGGCCTTTGTGTCGTATATATTATTACAGGACGCATTCGCCAAGGAGTGGAGCGTGCACAGGGGAGGGATACGGCATGGATGAGATCCGCAGGCATACCGAGCAGATCGAACGGCAGATCCTGGCGCCGGGTGCGGCGCTGAGCGAGAAAAGCCGGGGCCGTGTGCGGCCGGAGGAGCCCTGCCCCATGCGCACCTGCTACCAGCAGGACCGGGACCGGGTGATCCATTGCAAATCCTTCCGGCGGCTCAAGCAGAAGACCCAGGTGTTCCTCTCTCCGGAGGGGGACCACTACCGCACCCGGCTGACCCATACCCTGGAGGTGAGTCAGATCGCCCGCACCATTGCGCGGGCGCTGCGGCTCAACGAGGACCTAACCGAAGCTGTCGCTTTGGGTCACGATCTGGGGCACACCCCCTTTGGCCACGCGGGGGAGCGAGCGCTGAACCAGCTGAGCCCCCACGGCTTTCGCCATTACCAGCAGAGCCTGCGGGTGGTGGACCGGCTGGAGCGCCGCTTTGCCGGGCTGAACCTGACCTGGGAGGTGCGCAACGGACTGGTGTGCCACACCAAGGGGGCCTGGCCCGCCACGCTGGAGGGCTGCGCGGTGCGCTATGCAGACCGCATCGCCTATATGAACCACGACATTGAGGACGCTATCACCGCCGGTGTGCTGCGCCCGGAGCAGCTGCCCCGTGACGTGGTGGAGGTGCTGGGTGACACCAAGAGCCGCCGTATCTCCACCCTGATCGCCGATCTGGTGGCCCGCAGCAGCCAGACTCAGCTGGCTTTCAGCCCGGAGGTGGGCGAAGCCTACGAGGCGCTGCACGCCTTTATGTATTCCACCGTTTATGTGGATAAGACCGCGAAACGGGAGGAGGAGAAGGTGGAGCGAGTGATCGGCGCGCTGTACGAGCGGCTGAGCACTCACATCGACCTGTTGCCGGAGGGCTTTTTGCAGATCGCTTACCAGGAAGGCGTGGACCGGGCGGTGAGCGATTATATCAGCGGCATGAGCGACGAGTTCGCCATCCGCACCTTTGAAGAGTTTTTCGTGCCCCGCAAGTGGCACGTTCTGTAAGGGCAGCTTTGGCGCCTGATAATTTTGATCCGGAAAGGAGGGGCTGCCTGTGATTCCCCATGAATATGTGGAGGAAGTGGTGCGCCGCAATGACATCACCGATGTGGTAGCCAGCTATGTGCAGCTGCGCCACCGGGGCCGTACTCACACCGGGCTGTGCCCCTTCCACAGCGAAAAGACCCCCTCCTTTGTGGTCTACCCGGAGACTCAGAGCTTTTACTGCTTCGGCTGCGGAGCGGGCGGCGATGTGATCACTTTCATCAAGAAGATCAACAACCTGGACTATGTGGAGGCGGTCAAGTATCTGGCGGGCCGGGCGGGCATGCCCATGCCCGAGGAGGACGACAAGGTGGGCCGCCTGCGCAGCCGGGTGCTTTCGGTGAACAAGGAGACCGCTCGCTTTTTCTACGAGCAGCTGAACGCCCCCACCGAGGAGGCGGCTGCCGCCCGGGCCTATTGGCGGGGACGCGGTCTGTCCGACTCCACCATCCGGCGGTTCGGCCTGGGCTACGCGCCCAACGACTTCCGGGCGCTGCGCATGCATCTGCGTGCCAAGGGTTTCACCGAGGAGGAGATGCTGGCCGCCGGTGTGGAAAAGCGCAGCGAAAAGGGCAACGTGTACGACGCCTTCCGGGGCCGGGTGATGACCCCCATCTTCGATCTGCGGGGAAACGTGATCGCTTTCGGCGGGCGTGTGCTGGGCAACGAAAAGCCCAAGTACATCAACAGCCCGGAAACGCTGGTCTACAAAAAGAGCAAGGCCATGTTCGCGCTGAGCATCGCCAAGAAGAGCACCAGCCGCCGCTACATTCTGTGCGAGGGCTATATGGACGTGATCAGCCTGCACCAGGCCGGATTCGATACGGCGGTGGCCGCCTGCGGCACCGCCCTCACCGCCGAGCAGGTACGGCTGCTGGCTGAGTACGCCGACGAGGTGGTGCTCTGCTACGACTCGGACGAGGCAGGCCAGAAGGCCACCGCCCGCAGCCTGGGCCTGTTCAGCGAAAGCCCGGTGAAGGTGTCGGTGCTGAATATCCCCAACGCAAAGGACCCGGATGAGTTTATCAAAAAGTTCGGGCGCGACGCCTTCGACCGGCTGCTCAACGGCACCAGCAACGCCATCGAGTACAAGATCCAGAAGGTGAAGAGCAAATACGACATCACCCGGGCAGCGGATCGGGTGGAATACATCAAGGAAGTCATCCGCATTCTGGCGGACGGCGTCTCGCCCACCGAGCGGGACATTTATGCCGGACGTCTGGCAGAGGAGACCGACGTGGCCAAGGCCGCGATCCTGAACCAGCTGGACGCCGCAGTGAAGGCGGGCCGCCGCCGCAAGCAGCGCCAGTTCGAGCGGGACCTTTTGAACCAGGGCCTGGGGTCGGACATCAAACTGCCCTATAACACCATGAACAGCGAAAAAGCGCTGGGCGTGGCCAGTGCCGAGCAGCAGCTGGTGGCGGCCATGGTCAAGAACCCGGATTTCATCGCCACGGTGGAAAAACGCCTTGCCCCCGAGCAGTTCCTCATGGAGGACATGGGCGAGGCCTACCGGGCCATCCTGCGCTGCAAGGCCCAGGGCATCCGGCCGGACCTGACGGCCCTGACCACCCAGCTGCCGGAGGATACCGTGAACCGCATTTCCCATCTATTGGCCCGCAACTATGACGTGGGCATCGGCCCCCGGGATGTGGAGATGTATCTGAACCGCATCGAGCAGAGTGCTCCGAAAAGCACCGAGGCCGCCCGCATGAGCGGCCAGGAACTGGAAGATTACCTTGCCGGGCTGCGCCGCCAAAAGGCGTGAACCTCGGCAGAATTACATATTACACAGGTCAAAAGTCCAAATGTATCCAAACCAGGAGGAAGTAAAAGCTATGGCAGAAAAGAAAATCACCATCCGCGAACTGATCGAAACCGGCAAGCGCAACGGCAAGCTGACCACCAAGGAGATCAACGACGCCATTGAGGAAACCGGCTTCGATGTGGAGCAGATCGACAAGCTGTATGAGACGCTGGAAGGCCACAATGTGGAGATCGTGGATGAGCCGGATGCCGATTCCGATAACTTCACCCTCACCGAAGACAGTGTGGATATGTTCGAGACCGCCCTGTCCGCCGAGGGCGTTGCCATCGACGACCCGGTGAAGGTCTACCTGAAGGAGATCGGTCGTGTGCCCCTGCTCAGCGGCGACGAGGAGATCCGCCTGGCGCTGGACATTCTGGACGGCAACAAGGCCATTGAGGAAAAGAAGGAGAAGTTCGCCAAGATCTGCGAGATCGAGGAGGACAAAGAGCTCTCCAACGACGAGCGCCGCATCTGGCTGACCCAGACCAAGGATGCGCTGCCCACCGAGGAGCGCATCGAGCTGCGCAACCTGGAGACCGCCATCCGCAAGGGCGAGCGTGCCAAGCAGCGCCTGAGCGAGGCCAACCTGCGTCTGGTGGTTTCCATTGCCAAACGCTATGTGGGCCGCGGCATGCAGTTCCTGGACCTGATCCAGGAGGGCAACCTGGGCCTGATCAAGGCGGTGGAGAAGTTCGACCACACCAAGGGCTTCAAGTTCTCCACCTATGCCACCTGGTGGATTCGTCAGGCCATCACCCGCGCCATTGCGGACCAGGCCCGTACCATCCGTATCCCGGTGCACATGGTGGAGACCATCAACAAGGTGAAGAAGGTGTCCAGCCAGTTGCTGCACCAGAACGGCCATGAGCCCACCGCCGACGAGATCAGCGAGGCGCTGGACATGCCGGTGGAGAAGGTGCGCGAGATCATGCGCGTGGCCCAGGAGCCTGTAAGCCTGGAGACCCCCATCGGTGAGGAGGAGGACAGCCATCTGGGCGACTTCATCCCCGATGAGGATGCCCCCGTGCCCGCTGAGGCTGCCAGCCACACCCTGCTGAAGGAGCAGCTGTCCACCGTGCTGGGCAGCCTGACCCCCCGTGAGGAAAAGGTGCTGCGCCTGCGCTTCGGTCTGGAGGATGGTCGTCCCCGTACCCTGGAGGAAGTGGGCCACGAGTTCGAGGTTACCCGTGAGCGTATCCGCCAGATCGAGGCCAAGGCCCTGCGCAAGCTGCGTCATCCCAGCCGCTCCAAGAAGCTGCGGGATTTCCTGGATTGATCGCCGAACGGCAGCAAACAGGCAGTAAAAGAGAAAAGGAGAACCGTATATGCTGGCGAACTGGAATGTGAATGAGGAGCAGATCCGCAAACAGCAGGAAGAGCTGAAAGCGAAGATGAATTTTACCTATGTGGGCCACGGTCCCAAGGCCACCGGCTTTTTATCCAAGGAATTCAAGCGCAAGCCCGGCCTGTATGCCCGCTGCACCACCTGCGGCTACTACATGCCGCTGGACGGCAAGGGTGAGGAGACCTGCATCTGCGGCAACCTGAAGCGCACCGAGCGGGAATTCCGCCACGAGCTGCCCGCCACCGAGATCGAGATCTTCAAGGGGCAGAAGAAATAAGTGAACATAGAAAAAGCCGTCTGGGAGTATTCCAGACGGCTTTTTGTGTGATTTAAAAATAGGTGACCAGATCGAGTGCGGTTTCCAGCAGGTTGCGGCGTACGGTGTGCTGCCGGTCCCAGCCCCGGCTGTCCCAGGTGTCAGCGCTCAGATCGTCGCCTGCATAGAGCAGCTGAGCCAGCGGCAGGCCATGAAACTGTGCCGCCGCAAAAAAGCCCGCGCATTCCATCTCCACTGTCAGGCAGCCCTCGGCAGCCCGGTGGGCAATTTTCTCTTCGGTTTCCCGGTAAAGGGCGTCGGTGGTCCAGGTTTTTCCCTCCAGCACCGGAATCCCCAGCGCGGCAAGTCCCCGGCGGGCGGAGGCAAGGCCTTCGGCCGGGCAGGTCACCTCACGGCCGGGCTCCAGGTAGTGATAGGACGCCCCTTCATCCCGCACGGCACTCACCGGCAGGATGATCCGCCCCAGCTCCAGGCCCGGAGTCAGGCAGCCCGCGCCGCCGCAGACCACGAATTTTTCCGCGCCCAGGGCGTGCAGCTCCTCCAAGATGCAGCCCGCGCCGGGCGAGGTGGCAAAGGGAAGCGCGACGCACACCGGCTTGACATCCCGCTCCAGCCGGTAGATGGGCAGGTCCACGATCTCGGAATGAAGGTGGGCAATGGGGTCAAGACTCTGCTCCTGGACCAGCTCCTCCAGCGCCTCCCGGAAGAAGGTGATCACACAGCGCTCTGGCAGCAGGGGAGCATCCGGGCGCTCGGGGCAGAGCTTGGCCCGGCGGTCCGGGTCAAACTCCAGAATGGGGAAAGGGGAGTGGTTCATGGCAGTCGCCTCCGTTTCGTTTTGCTGTGGTATTCCTCTATTATAGAAGGCGGGGAGGGCACTGTCCAGAAAAAGCTTGCGCCGAGACGAAAAATGTGATACCATAGTCGACGCTGCCTAAAAACGGGCAGCACGCAAAACGTTTGGTTTTATTGGAAACGACACCGGAGCGGCCATGCTTTTCGTGGGGCCGCGCGGCAAACGAACAACACAGCGTTGCGGACACACAAACATCCGAGAAAACAATGTGGAGGAGTATTCGTTATGCCGAAAACCAAACTGGAAAATGTCGTGTTCACCCTGCTGATGGCCTTTGTGATGGTCTATGCCATGATCTGCTACAACATTGCTTTGAATGTGGGCGGCATGAGCAATCAGGTCTTTGCCATGGCCTTTGGCGAGATGGTCATCATGTGGCCGGTGGCCTTCATCTTGGAGTTCTTCGTGGTGGAACGCCTGTCCCAGAAGCTGGCCTTCCGCCTGGTCACGCCCGGCGTGGATAAGCCCGCCTTTGTGATCCTGGCCATCTCCTGTATGATCGTCTGCCTGATGTGCCCCATGATGAGCCTGGTGGCCACCATCCTGTTCAAGAATCCCGGCAGCCAGATCGTGGCTGTCTGGCTGCAGACTGCGGTGATGAACTTCCCCATGGCTCTGTGCTGGCAGGTGTTCTTCGCCGGTCCGCTGGTGCGCCTGGTGTTCCGGGTGCTGTTCCGACGGGGCGAGAAGGCTGCGGCAGCCAACGCATAATCAAAGACGAACGCCCGGGCAGTTCCTATAAAGGAGCTGCCCGGGCGTTCTGCATGCGGGCAGGTTTGACAAATCCACCCAAACCTGATATATTTAACTATATCATTAAAGTATAGTTATTGCGGGGCGCACCCCGCGCAGCGGGCCCGAAACCCGCGGGAAAGGAGAAGGCGTTATGCACATCACGCAGGAATCGGATTACGCCATCCGTATCATCTACTGTCTGGCAAAAAATCAAAAGCGGATGGACGCCCGTTCCATCAGCCAGGAGATGAGCGTTTCGCTGCGCTTTTCGCTGAAGATTCTGGGCAAGCTGGTGGCCAGCGGTCTGGTGGCCAGCTTCAAGGGCAACCGGGGCGGTTATGAGCTGGCACGGCCTGCCAGTGAGATCACCATGCTGGATGTGATCCGCGCGGTGGAGGGGCCCTATCAGCTTTCCCGCTGCCTGGAGGAATGCGGCGAGTGCAACCGGGGCGCTTCCGGCATCTGCGCCTTCCAGCAGGTCTTCCGGCGCATCAGCGAGCAGGTGAACCGGGAGCTGGGGGCGGTGGACTTCGCCCAGATCGTGGCCAGCGAGGAGCAGTGCCGCTGAGAATCATCAAAAACATAACACCGGCCCGGGCGTATCGAGCTCGGGCCGGTGTTTTTGAAAAAAGCGAAAAAATGGCTTGACACCGGGCTTTTTGGCCATTATACTGTTATGGTATACCATAATTGGATCAACACGCCCTAAAAAAGGCAGCATGTACAAAAAACTTGCAAAAGTTTGTGAAAGCTACACAAAATTCTGCGAGCCGCATGGCTGCCCTGGCGGGGCGTGCTCAATCATGTAAGTAGAAACAGGATAGGAGTGGAAGCTTTTTATGATGAAGGTCAAGCCCACAACCCTTGGCAAAACCGAACGCATGAGCTTTTCCCGCATCGATGAGGTTATCACCATGCCCAACCTCATCGAGGTGCAGAAGAACTCGTACCGCTGGTTTTTGGACGAGGGTCTGAAAGAGGTTTTCCGCGACATTGCCACCATTGAGGACTTCACCGGCAATCTGGCTCTGGAATTCGTGGATTACCATCTGGGAGAGCCCAAATACACCATCAAAGAGTGCAAGGAACGCGACACTACCTACGCGGCGCCCCTGCGCGTTACCGCCCGGCTGCTGAACAAGGAGACCGGCGAGGTAAAAGAGCAGGAGATCTTCATGGGCGATTTCCCGCTCATGACCGACGCAGGTACCTTCATCAATAACGGTGCGGAGCGTGTCATCGTCAGCCAGCTGGTTCGTAGCCCCGGCGTTTACTTCGGCGCCAGCTACGACAAGACCGGTAAGAAGCTGTACACCGCCACCATGAACCCCAACCGCGGCGCCTGGCTGGAGTACGAGACCGACTCCAACGATGTGTTCTATGTGCGCATCGATAAGAACCGCAAGCTGCCCGTCACTGTGCTGCTGCGTGCTCTGGGCATGGGCAGCGACGCTCAGATCCGGGAGTTCTTCGGTGAGGACGAGCGCATCCTGGCCACTCTGGACAAGGATACCACCCACAACGAGGAAGAGGGCCTGCTGGAGACCTACCGCAAGCTGCGTCCCGGCGAGCCCCCGACGGTGGAGAGCGCCCAGACCCATCTGAACAACCTGTTCTTCGACCCCCGCCGGTACGACATGTCCCGGTTTGGCCGGTACAAGATGAACAAGAAGCTGGCTCTGGCCCGCCGCATCACCGGTTTTGTGGCCGCCCGCGACATCATCGCCCCCCTGACCGGCGAGCTGCTGATTGCCGCCGGCGAGAAGATCAGCCGTGAGGCCGCCGAGGCCGCCGAGGCCGCCGGTGTATCCGTGGCCTTCATCATGGCCGACGACCGGGAGCGCAAGGTTATCACCAACGGCACCGTGGACGCCCAGAACTTCTTCAACTTCGACGTTCTGGAGTGCGGCATCAACGAGCGCGTGACCTTCGCCGAGGTGAAGGTCATCCTGGATGCCACCAGCGACGAGGCCGAGCAGAAGGAGCTGCTGGTCAAGAACCACGACCGCCTCATCAGCAAGACCGTCACCCTGGATGACATCTTCTCCTCCATCAACTACCTGAACGGCCTGGACCACGGCATCGGCGTCACCGACGACATCGACCACCTGGGCAACCGCCGTATCCGCAGCGTTGGCGAGCTGCTGCAGAACCAGTTCCGCATCGGCTTCTCCCGTATGGAGCGCGTCATTCGCGAGCGCATGACCCTGCAGGCTCAGGATATGAACGAGGCCACTCCCCAGAGCCTGATCAATATCCGTCCTGTGGTTGCCGCCATCAAGGAGTTCTTCGGTTCCAGCCCGCTGTCTCAGTTCATGGACCAGAACAACCCCCTGGCTGAGCTGACCCACAAGCGCCGTCTGTCCGCTCTGGGCCCTGGCGGTCTGAGCCGTGACCGCGCCGGTTTCGAGGTTCGAGACGTGCACTACAGCCACTACGGCCGCATGTGCCCCATTGAGACCCCCGAAGGTCCCAACATCGGTCTGATCTCCTACCTGGCCAGCTTCGCCCGTATCAACGAGTACGGCTTCATCGAGGCTCCCTACCGCAAGGTGGACAAGGAGCGCGGCGTGGTCACCGACGAGGTGGTCTACATGACCGCCGACGTGGAAGACGAGTACGTGGTGGCGCAGGCCAACGAGCCTCTGGACGAGGAAGGCCACTTCACCAAGGCCCGCGTCAATGCCCGCCGCCGTGACGAGATTCTGGAAATCGAGCGCGAGCGCGTGGACTACATGGACGTAAGCCCCAAGATGGTTGTGTCCGTGGCTACCGCCATGATTCCCTTCCTGGAAAACGACGACGCCAACCGTGCTCTGATGGGTGCGAACATGCAGCGTCAGGCTGTGCCTCTGCTGGTCACCCAGCAGCCCATCGTGGCCACCGGCATGGAGTACAAGGCTGCTTGTGACTCCGGCGTTTGCGTTCTGGCCAAGAACGACGGTGTTGTGGAGCATGTGGATGCCGACAAGATCGTGATCCGCACCAGCAAGACCACCACCGACGAGTACGAGCTCATCAAGTTCATGCGGTCCAACCAGGGCACCTGCGTGAACCAGCGCCCCATCGTGGACAAGGGCGAAGAGGTGAAGGCCGGTCAGGTCATCGCCGACGGCCCCGCCACCAAGAACGGCGAGATCAGCCTGGGTAAGAATGCCCTGATCGGCTTCATGACCTGGGAGGGCTACAACTACGAGGACGCCGTTCTGATCAACGAGAAGATCGTTCGTGAGGACGTTTACACCTCCATCCACATCGAGGAGTACGAGACCGAGGCCCGCGAGACCAAGCTGGGACCCGAGGAGATCACCCGCGACATCCCCAACGTGGGCGAGGATGCCCTGAAGGATCTGGATGAGCGCGGCATTATCCGCATCGGCGCCGAGGTCAAGGCCGGCGACATCCTGGTTGGTAAGGTCACCCCGAAGGGCGAGACCGAGCTGACCGCCGAGGAGCGCCTGCTGCGCGCTATCTTCGGCGAGAAGGCCCGCGAGGTGCGCGACACCTCCCTGCGCGTTCCCCATGGCCAGTACGGTATCATCGTGGACGTGAAGGTCTTCACTCCCGACAACTGCGACGAGCTGCAGCCCGGCGTGCGCCAGGTTGTGCGCTGCTACATCGCTCAGAAGCGCAAGATCAGCGTGGGCGACAAGATGGCCGGCCGTCACGGTAACAAGGGTGTTGTGTCCCGCATCCTGCCCCAGGAGGATATGCCCTTCCTGGCCGACGGTACCCCGCTGGACATCGTGCTGAACCCCCTGGGCGTTCCCTCCCGTATGAACATCGGTCAGGTCCTGGAGATCCATCTGAGCTACGCCGCCAAGGCGCTGGGCTGGAAGATCATGACCCCCGTATTCGACGGCGCCCACGAGCAGGACATCCGCGAATGCTACCACCTGGCCTATGAGACCAACCACGGCGAGAACGCTCCCGAGTATCCCACCAAGCTGGACAAGATCATGCGCCCGGAGATCGGCCACGTGATTGACTTCTCCAAGATCGAGCTGGATGAGGACGGCAAGAGCACCGTTTACGACGGCCGCACCGGTGAGAAGTTCGACAACCGCGTCACCGTTGGCTACATGTACTACCTGAAGCTGCATCACCTGGTAGACGATAAGATCCACGCCCGTTCCACCGGCCCCTACAGCCTGGTTACCCAGCAGCCTCTGGGTGGTAAGGCTCAGTTCGGCGGCCAGCGCTTCGGCGAAATGGAGGTTTGGGCCCTGGAGGCGTACGGCGCAGCCTACACCCTGCAGGAGATCCTGACCGTCAAGTCCGACGACGTGGTCGGCCGTGTGAAGACCTACGAGGCCATCGTGAAGGGCCAGCCCGTTCCCAAGCCCGGCATCCCCGAGAGCTTCCGCGTGCTCATCAAGGAGCTGCAGAGCCTGGGTCTGGATGTGCGTGTGCAGGATTCCAATGGCGACGAGATCGATCTGAAGCAGAACTTCGACGACGAGGAGACTGGCTTCGATACCCGCGATCTGCCCATGGGCGAGGACGTTCTGGTGGAGAACGAACTGAGCAACGATTACAGCATCGAGGACGCTGATCCCGATGCAGATGCCGGTTTCGATGAGCCGGAGGATGTTTTTGAGCCGGACGGCAGCCTGTTTGCCGACGACGGCCTGGGCCTGGACGACGAATTCTGATCAAGCCGAGAGTGGAGTGCAGCGCGCGTAAGATGCGCCGCGCTCCCAAGCCCTCATTCATCGAAACATAAGAAAAGGAAGGGTTCGTTTAATGGAATATAACGATTTCGATTCGATCAAGATCGGCCTTGCTTCTCCCGACCAGATCCGCGCATGGAGCTACGGCGAGGTCAAAAAGCCGGAAACGATCAACTACCGCACCCTGAAGCCTGAGCGGGACGGCCTGTTCTGCGAGCGCATCTTCGGACCCACCAAGGACTGGGAGTGTCACTGCGGTAAGTATAAGCGCATCCGCTACAAGGGCAAGATCTGCGACCGCTGCGGCGTTGAGGTCACCAAGTCCAAGGTGCGCCGTGAGCGCATGGGCCACATCGAGCTGGCCGCGCCCGTTTCCCATATCTGGTACTTCAAGGGCATTCCCAGCCGCATCGGCCTGATGCTGGACATCAGCCCCCGTCAGCTGGAGAAGGTGCTGTACTTCGCCAGCTACATCGTGACCGATCCCGGTTACACCCCGCTGGAGAAGAAGCAGCTGCTCAGCGAGAAGGAATACCACGAGATGCGCGAGCGCTACGAGGATGAGTTCCAGGCTGCCATGGGCGCCGAGGCCATCAAGGAGCTGCTGGCGGAGATCGATCTGGAAGAGCTGCGCACCCAGCTGCGCAACGAGCTGGAGGATGCCGGCGGCCAGAAGCGCGTTCGCATCCTGAAGCGCCTGGAGGTCGTGGAGGCTTTCCGTCTGTCCGGCAACCGTCCCGAGTGGATGATCATGGACGTTGTGCCCGTGATTCCGCCGGATATCCGTCCCATGGTCCAGCTGGACGGCGGCCGCTTCGCCACCAGCGACCTGAATGACCTGTATCGCCGGGTCATCAACCGCAACAACCGTCTGAAGCGCCTGCTGGAGCTGGGCGCTCCCGACATCATCGTCCGCAACGAGAAGCGCATGCTGCAGGAGGCTGTGGACGCCCTGATCGACAACGGCCGCCGCGGCCGTCCTGTCACCGGCCCCAACAACCGTCCCCTGAAGAGCCTGTCCGACATGCTGAAGGGTAAGCAGGGCCGCTTCCGTCAGAACCTGCTGGGTAAGCGTGTTGACTACTCCGGCCGTTCTGTTATCGTTGTCGGCCCCGAGCTGAAGATGTACCAGTGCGGTCTGCCCAAGGAGATGGCTCTGGAGCTCTTCAAGCCCTTCGTGATGAAGGACCTGGTGGAAAAGGGCCTGGCCAACAACATCAAGAGCGCCCGCAAGATGGTGGAGCGCGCCCGCACCGAAGTGTGGGACAGCCTGGAGACCGTGATCAAGGGTCATCCCGTCATGCTGAACCGTGCGCCTACCCTGCACCGTCTGGGTATCCAGGCCTTCGAGCCTGTGCTGGTTGAGGGCCACGCCATCAAGCTGCATCCCCTGGTATGTACCGCCTTCAACGCCGACTTCGACGGCGACCAGATGGCCGTGCACCTGCCTCTGAGCGTGGAGGCCCAGCGCGAGGCCCGCATGCTGATGCTGGCTTCCGGCAACCTGCTGAAGCCCTCCGATGGTGCTCCCGTTGCCGTGCCCACTCAGGATATGATCCTGGGCTCCTACTACCTGACCATGGTCAACGATGGTGACAAGGGCGAGGGCAAGGTCTTCCGCGATGAGGAAGAAGCCATCATGGCCTACAGCGACAAGGTCATCACCCTGCAGGCCCGCATCAAGGTCCGCCGCACCATGGAAGTGAACGGCGAGCTGAAGAGCAAGCTGGTGGACACCACCGTGGGCCGCATCATCTTCAACCAGCCCATCCCGCAGGATCTGGGTTACGTGGACCGCAACGATCCCGAGGCCATGTTCGGCTACGAGGTCGACTTCCAGGTCACCAAGAAGAACCTGCCCGATATCATCAGCCGCTGCCTGGCGGTGCATGGCACCAAGGCCACCAGCGAGATGCTGGACCGCATCAAGGCCCAGGGTTACAAGTATTCCACCATCAGCGGTATCACCGTTGCCGTGTGCGACGCCGTGATCCCGCCCCAGAAGCCCGAGCTGCTGGCTGAGGCCGACGAGCGGGTTTCCAAGGTCATCAAGCAGTTCAACCGAGGCCTGATCTCCAACGAGGAGCGCTACAACGGCGTGATTCAGATCTGGCAGGAGACCACCGACAAGGTTTCCAAGGCTCTGGCCGACAACCTGGAGGACCGCAACCCCATCTTCATGATGGCGGACTCCGGTGCCCGTGGTTCTATGAACCAGATCAAGCAGCTGGCCGGCATGCGCGGTCTGCTGGCCAACACCGCCGGTAAGACCATCGAGATGCCCATTCGCGCCAACTACCGTGAAGGCCTGAACATCTTGGAGTACTTCGTTTCCTGCCGTGGCGCCCGTAAGGGCATGGCGGATACCGCTCTGCGTACCGCCGACTCCGGTTACCTGACCCGCCGTCTGGTCGACGTTTCTCAGGACGTGATCGTCCGTGAGGAGGACTGCGGCGCCACCGAGGGTATCTGGGTATCCGATATCCGCGAGGGCAAGGAAGAGATCGAGAACTTCCGCGAGCGTCTGATCGGCCGTTACGCCGTGGGCGATGTGTGCAACCCCGCCACCGGCGAGGTCATCGTGCCCGAGGGCAAGATGATGGACCTGTTCGACGCCGAGAAGATCGAGGCCGCCGGCATCACCGAGCTGCAGATCCGCAGCGTGCTGAACTGCCGCGCCAAGGTAGGCGTATGTGCTCACTGCTACGGCTCCAACCTGGCCAACGGCGATCCCGTGCATGTGGGCGAGTCTGTTGGTATCATCGCTGCTCAGTCCATCGGTGAGCCCGGTACTCAGCTGACCATGCGTACCTTCCATACCGGCGGTATCGCATCTGCTGAGGATATCACCCAGGGTCTTCCCCGTGTTGAGGAGCTGTTCGAGAGCCGCCGGCCCAAGGCTCTGGCCATCATGACCGAGATCGCCGGTACCGCTCACATCGACGACAGCAAGAAGAACCGCCATGTGGTGGTTTCCGGTGTGGACGAGAACGGCGCTCCCGCTGAGAAGAGCTACCTGATCCCCTTCGGCCAGCGCATCCGCGTGACCGATGGTCAGCAGCTGGAGAAGGGCGACATGATCACCGAGGGTCATGCCTACCCCCACGACATCCTGGCCATCAAGGGTCGTATCGCCGTTCAGAACTACCTGATCCAGGAAGTTCAGAAGGTATACCGCCTGCAGGGTGTAGAAATCAACGACAAGCACATCGAGGTCATCGTGCGTCAGATGATGCGCAAGGTCCGCGTGGACGACGCGGGCTCCACCACCCTGATTGGCGGCGCTCTGGCCGACAAGATGGAAGTGGAGCAGCAGAACGCTGCTCTGATGGAGCGCATCGCCGCCGGCGAGGAGGGCCTGAAGCTGGCTCAGTACACCGACGTGCTGCTGGGTATCACCAAGGCTTCTCTGTCCACCGACAGCTTCCTGTCTGCCGCTTCCTTCCAGGAGACCACCCGCGTGCTGACCGAAGCCGCCATCAAGGGCAAGGTCGACCCGCTGATGGGCCTGAAGGAGAACGTCATCATCGGTAAGCTGATCCCGGCCGGTACCGGTCTGGACGAGGTGGAGAACGAGCTGATCCGCCGCGAGCAGGAGGAGAACGGCATCGTTCCCGAGATCGCTGACCCTGCTGAGGAAGTGCTGGAGCCGGTCGCTGAGACCGCCGCCGAATAAGCGTTTTCTTTCGGCATCCGCTTTGTTTTTGCAAGTGCCGCCCCGTTTCGGGGCGGCACTTCTTTTGCGAAAACCGCTGTTTTGAAGCGGCAAGGGGCAGGGAAATGGCCTTTACAGGCGCAGAAAATAAAATTTCAGTGAATCAACCAAGTTTTTTTCGAAAATACTGTTGACATACACAAAGCTTGTGTGTAAAATAAAACTGTTGCGCGGCTAAGGCGCAACTATGCCTGTTTGATGTTATGGCGGCTTGCCGCCTTAACATAAATAATTTGAAGAAAGGAGAACAAAATGCCTACTTTTAACCAGCTTGTACGCAAAGGCCGTGAGGTGTCTGTCCGCAAGTCTACCGCTCCTGCTCTGCAGAAGAGCTACAACTCTCTGGACAAGTCCTACAGCGACGCTAACAGCCCCCAGAAGCGTGGTGTATGCACCGCTGTTCGTACCATGACCCCCAAGAAGCCCAACTCTGCTCTGCGTAAGGTAGCCCGTGTAAAGCTCACGAATGGTATTGAGGTAACCTCTTACATTCCTGGCATCGGCCACAACCTGCAGGAGCACAGCGTAGTACTGATTCGTGGCGGCCGTGTTAAGGACCTGCCCGGTGTTCGTTACCACATCATCCGTGGTACTCTGGATACCCAGGGTGTGGCCAACCGTAACCAGGCCCGCTCCAAGTACGGCGCGAAGCGCCCCAAGGCCGGTGCTAAGAAGAAGTAATTAACGTTTACCCCGCCATCAAAGGCGTCTTTATATAAGACCTCTTTGAATGGCACAACGGGAGTTTATTGCTTTCGAGTACCGATGATATCATTCTGTGAAGGAGGGAAGAAAGATGCCTAGAAGAGGTAACATTGCTAAGCGGGACGTTCTGGCTGACCCGCTGTACAATTCCAAGATGGTGACCCGCTTGATCAACAGCATCATGCTGGATGGCAAGAAGGGCGTCGCTCAGAAAATCGTTTACGATGCTTTCGAGATCGTAAAGGAGAAGTCCGGTAACGATCCCCTGGAGATGTTCGAAAAAGCTCTGGAGAACATCATGCCCAGCCTGGAAGTTAAGGCCCGCCGCGTTGGTGGTTCCACCTACCAGGTGCCTGTTGAGGTTCGTGCCGAGCGCCGCGAGACCCTGGGTCTGCGCTGGCTCACCGCTTACTCTCGCGCCCGCAGCGAGCGCACCATGCGCGAGCGTCTGGCCAACGAGATCATGGATGCCGTGAACAACACCGGTAACGCCGTGAAGAAGCGTGAAGACACTCACAAGATGGCCGAGGCCAACAAGGCTTTCGCCCATTACCGTTATTGATCCGCCCTGTATATATAGGAGGTTAATATGCCAAGAGACGTTTCTCTGGAAATGACCAGAAACATCGGCATTATGGCGCACATCGACGCCGGCAAGACCACCACCACCGAGCGTATCCTGTATTACACTGGTGTTAACCACAAGATCGGTGAAACGCACGATGGCGCGGCTACCATGGACTGGATGGCGCAGGAGCAGGAGCGTGGTATTACCATCACTTCTGCTGCGACCACCTGCTACTGGAGCCACACGGAACTGCTGAACGATCCCGCCAAGGCCAAGAAGAACCGGCATCGGATCAACATTATCGACACCCCCGGCCACGTGGACTTCACCGTTGAGGTAGAACGTTCTCTGCGTGTTCTGGACGGTTCTGTTACCGTTCTGTGCGCCAAGGGCGGCGTTGAGCCCCAGTCCGAGACTGTTTGGCGCCAGGCCGACAAGTATCACGTACCCCGCATGGCTTACGTGAACAAGATGGATATCATGGGCGCGGACTTCTACCGCGTTGTGAAGATGATGCGCGAGCGTCTGAAGTGCAACGCTGTGCCCATCCAGCTGCCCATCGGCAAGGAAGACGAGTTCAAGGGCATCATCGATCTGATCGATATGCAGGCGGACGTCTACTACGACGATATGGGTAAGGATATCCGCGTGGAGCCCATCCCCGAGGATATGCGTGAGCTGGCCGAGCAGTATCGTGCCGAGATGCTGGAGGCGATTGCCGAAGGCGACGAAGAGCTGATGATGAAGTACCTGGACGGCGAGGAGCTGACCAAGGAAGAGATCAAGAAGGCTCTGCGTAAGGAAACCATTGCTAACACCGTGGTTCCCGTTACCTGCGGTACTTCCTACCGCAACAAGGGCGTTCAGAAGCTGCTGGACGCCATCGTGGATTACATGCCCGCGCCCACCGATATCGAGGATATCAAGGGCGTTGATCCCGAGACCGGCGAGGAGACCAGCCGTCCTTCCGACGACAACGCTCCCTTTGCCGCTCTGGCATTCAAGATTGCGACCGACCCGTTCGTTGGTAAGCTGTGCTTCTTCCGTGTATACTCCGGTATCGTGGAAGCCGGCACCACCGTTTACAACTCCGTAAAGGACAGCAACGAGCGTATGGGCCGCATCCTGCAGATGCATGCTAACCATCGTCAGGACATCGAGGTCTGCTACGCCGGTGATATCGCCGCCGCTGTTGGCCTGAAGAACACCACCACTGGTGACACCCTGTGCGATCCCAAGCATCCCGTCATCCTGGAGAGCATGGAGTTCCCCGAGCCCGTTATCCGCGTTGCCATCGAGCCCAAGACCAAGGCTGGTCAGGAGAAGATGGGTATCGCGCTGAACAAGCTGGCTGAAGAGGACCCCACATTCCGTACCTGGACCGACGAGGAGACCGGCCAGACCATCATCGCCGGCATGGGCGAGCTGCATCTGGAGATCATCGTTGACCGTCTGCTGCGTGAGTTCAAGGTTGAGGCTAACGTGGGCGCTCCCCAGGTTGCTTACCGCGAATGCATCCGCCGTCCGGCCAGCTCCAACACCAAGTATGCTCGTCAGTCCGGTGGTAAGGGCCAGTACGGTCACTGCATCATTGACATCGAGCCCAACGAGCCCGGCAAGGGCTACGAGTTCATCAACGCCGTTGTTGGCGGTGATGTTCCCAAGGAGTTTATCGCTCCCATCGATCAGGGTATCCAGGGCGCTATGAAGGCCGGTATCCTGGCCGGTTACCCGGTGGAAGACGTTAAGGTCACCCTGAAGGGTGGTTCTTACCATGAGGTTGACTCCTCTGAAATGGCATTTAAGATCGCTGGTTCTATGGCGTTCAAGGACGCTATGGCTAAGGCTGATCCCGCCATCATGGAGCCCATCATGAAGGTTGCTGTTATCGTTCCCGATGATTACATGGGCGACGTTATCGGCGATCTGAACTCCCGCCGCGGTCAGATCCAGGGTATGGAAGCTCTGTCTGGTTCTCAGCAGATCAACGCTTTTGTTCCCCTGTCCAACATGTTCGGTTACTCCACCGACCTGCGTTCCAAGACCCAGGGCCGCGGTCAGTATTCCATGGAGCCCAGCCACTACGCTGAGGTGCCCAAGAATATTGCCGAAGGCATCATGGCTGGCCGCAACAAGGAGTAAACAAGACCAGAGATTTGCCGCATGGGCGTGATCCATGCGGCAAATCATCAAAAATCTCTTGATTTTTGACGTTGGTTTTAGTATTATAACCTTAGGCTCTATGGTTTAAAAAAAGGAGGACAATTAAAATGGCAAAAGCTAAGTTTGAGCGCAGCAAGCCTCATATTAACATTGGCACCATCGGTCACGTTGACCACGGCAAGACCACTCTGACCGCCGCTATCACCAAGGTTCTGGCGATGAAGGGCGACGCCGAGTTCACCGATTACGCCAACATCGATAAGGCTCCCGAGGAGCGCGAGCGTGGTATCACCATCAACACCTCTCACGTTGAGTACGAGACCGACAACCGTCACTACGCTCACGTGGACTGCCCGGGCCATGCCGACTACGTGAAGAACATGATCACCGGTGCTGCTCAGATGGACGGCGCTATCCTGGTTGTGTCTGCTGCTGACGGCCCCATGCCTCAGACCCGCGAGCACATCCTGCTGTCCCGTCAGGT
>NHCFR00700__coassemble_908_pt1 | contig 64483 bp, 71 predicted proteins | sample NHCFR00700__metabat2_high_PE_065 | metagenome-assembled genome bin NHCFR00700
CAACGCTCGTGCTCTTCTCGTCCACAAGCATAGCTTGTGGTTTTCTAGTTAAAAATATGTGCGGGCCCTTTTGCAGGGCCCGCACATGCAAGCACATCAATGCTTCTGGTTCTTTTCCTTGATCTCCTGTTCGCGGGTGAGCAGCTGATCGGTAACGATATCCAGCTGTTCCAGCGCCTCGCTGCGGTTCTCCAGCGGGCTCTCCTCCAGCTGCAGATCGTCCTCGCCGCGGTAGGCCAGCTTCAGCAGGATCGGGGTCAGAATGGTACTGATGATAACCATGATGATCACGGGTCCGAACAGAGCGTCCGGCATCAGGCCCACTTCCGCGCCCTTGTTGGCAACGATCAGCGCAACCTCGCCGCGGCATACCATGCCCAGACCGATCTGGTTGCACTCACGGGTGGTAAAGCCGCACATCTTGGCGCCCGCGCCACAGCCCAGCCACTTGGACAGAACCGCAACCACCACCAGCAGAACGCTGAAGATCACGATCTGAGTGTTCATGGCGGGCAGCACTACGGTCATACCGATGCTGGCGAAGAACACGGGGGCCAGGAACAGGTACTGCACCGGCTCAAACTTGGAGGCGATGTAGCCCGCCTTCTTGGTGGCGCCGATCATCAGGCCAGCCGCAAAGGCGCCGGTGATATCGGCCACGCCGAAGAAGTGCTCGGCAATCCAGGCCATCATCAGGCAGACCACGAAGGCCGCAATGGGGAAGCGCCGCAGATCGCGACGGCCGGCACGCTCGATGTACCAGTCCAGAGCCTTCAGGCCGACCACATACACGAAGCAGCAGACCACCAGGAACAGAACGATCTTCAGCAGCACTACGGCAATGCTCTCGCCGCCGCCGCCCAGGCTGGTCATGATGGTCAGGGCGATGATGCCCAGGATATCGTCAATGATGGCAGCGGCCAGGATGGTGTTGCCCACCCGGCTCTGCAGGCGGCCCATCTCACGCAGGGCCTCCACCGTGATGCTCACGGAGGTAGCAGTCAAAACGGTACCGATAAAGAAGTTCTGCAGCATGTTCTCGGTGGGAGCCAGCCAGGCAGCCAGACCCGCACCGCCCAGCAGCGGCACCAGAACGCCCAGCATCGCCACCAGGAAGCCGGACTTACCCGCGTTTTTCAGGTCGCGGATGTCGGTCTCCATACCGGCAGAGAACATGATCACGATCACGCCCAGCTCCGCCAGCTGCTTGATCATCTCGCTGTCGCTGGGCAGCAGGCCGAACACGGCGGGACCCAGCAGCAAACCTGCAAGCAGAGCGCCTACCACCTGGGGCATCTGGAAGCGGCGGGTGATCAGGCCGCAAATCTTAGTGCTTACCAGGATCAGAGCGATCTGCCACAAAAAATCATAAGACATTTCGTTGATTCCTCCTACTTATTTAAAACTCTCTCTTTGCAATAGGGCACCAAGGCATTATACACAAATCAATCACAAAGTGCAAGCGTGGGAATTTTTACATTTTTGCTTATTCAGAGGAAAAAACTTTGTCAGTTTTTTAGCAATATTTCACAAACAAACAAGTTCGCCAGTTTCATTTCGGAATTTCTGATTATTTTATGAATTCTGTTCAGCTTGCCTTCTTTTCTTTCATAAATATTGCACTTCTTACAAAATTGTATCAATTTTTTCGTAAGAATGCACAGCGCTGATCGTACAAAACAAAGTACAAAAAAGCCCCATATCGAACGATATGGGGCTATGTTCAGAATGATTTTTCTTATTGGCCGTCAAATGCACGCTGAGCGGCCAGCAGTACACCGGCACGGCTGGCGGCAAAGTTCAAACCGCCCTGCAGGTAAACGGTGTAGGGCGGGCGCATGGGACCGTCGCAGCTGAGCTCGATGCTGCTGCCGTTGGTGAAGGCACCCGCCGCCATGATCACCTCGCTGGTATAGCCGGGCATGGCGTAGGGCTCCGGCGCGGCGAAGCTGTCCACCGGGCTGCCTGCCTGGATTCCCTGACAGAAGGCCACCATGGCCGCCGGGTCGCCGGTCTCAAAGCTGGTGATGATGTCGTTGCGGGGATCGGTGTACTTGGGCAGAGGATTCTTGCCCAGCAGATCCAGCAGGCAGCTGGCGTAGATGCTGGTCTTGATGGCCTCGGCAGTTACACCGGGGGCATAGTACAGGCCCAGGTACAGCTGACGCAGGCTGTCCAAGGTGCAGCCCAGCTCCCGGCCGGTGCCGGGGGCAGTGAGCCGGTGGGCGCACTTTTCTACCAGATCAGCCCGGCCCGCCACATAGCCGCCGGTGGGCGCGATGCCGCCGCCGGGGTTCTTGATCAGGCTGCCCACGATCAGGTCCGCCCCCACACTGGTGGGTTCTGCGGTCTGCGTGAACTCACCGTAGCAGTTGTCCACCATGACCACCACATTGGGATTGGCCTGCTTGGCGGTGCGAATCACCTTTTCGATGGTGGCCAGGTCAAAGGCGGCACGGCTGGAATATCCGCGGCTGCGCTGGATATGGCAGACGGTGGCGTTCTTCGCCTTTTCGGCAATCAGCTCATAATCCGGCTGACCGTTCTGCAGGGGAGCTTCGTCGTATTTCACGCCGTATTCCGCCAGGGTACCGCAGCCCTTGCCCGCATCACCAATGCCGATCACACCCTCCAGAGTGTCATAGGGACGGCCGGTGGCGGCCAGCAGGGTGTCGCCCGCCCGCAGCAGACCGAACAGCGCCACAGTCAGCGCATGGGTACCGGACAGAAAATGGGGACGGCAGAGCGCGTCCTCCGCGCCCACCACCTGGGCGAACACCTGATCCAGACGGTCCCGGCCCGCATCGTCATAGCCGTAACCGGTGCTGCCCATCATGTGGGTGGCGGCTACACGGTTATCCGTGAAGGCCTTCAGCATCTTCACCTGATTGTAATCGCGGATGGCGTCGATTTTCTCGAACTCGGGGCGGCACAGCTCCATAGCACGGGCGTCCAGCTCCTGAAAACGGGGGCTCACATCAAAAAATTGCTCGATCATGTATGATAATATCCTCTTTTCTCGTATTGATAACAGGCAGCTCTTTTCAGTCCGAATCCGGCTGAGGGCTGTAGCTGCTCACTTCGCCCTGTTTGATAAATCCCAGCCGCCGGTAGAATTCCTCTAAAGCAGGCAGACACAGCAGCTCCACCAAAATCCCCTGCCCCGCCAGCTGATTGGCCAGCCCGGTCACCAGTGCGCCTGCCAGGCCATTGCCCCGGGCATCCTGCCTCGTTTCCACTCCAGCCAGATAGGCGGTCTTATTCCAGATTGCATAGGCTCCCGCCGTGGCGGCGATCTCCCCGGTCCGGCTTCGTGCCGCCCAGAGCAGCGCCCGGCCGTGGTTCACCAGGGTACAGGTCTCGCTGTAAAAACAGTCGCGGGTCTGCTGATCTCCGCTCAGGCTTTCGCCCTGGCAGAGGAACTCGGTCACCTGGCTCACAGCAGGATGTTCCTGCAGCACAAAAGCTGCGGGCAGTTCCCGCCGGGGCAGCTGTTCCCCGACGGGCAGAAGCATTCGGGAATACCGTCTCCGAAGCGTCCAGCCCTCCGGAGCCATTCCGGCGGCGCGCAGCCGGCACACACCCAGAAATCCCAAAAAACCGGCCAGCTCTTCGGCATCCGCCGGGCCGGCCAGAAGAGCGGTTTGTCCGCGGACGCCCAGCGCAAAGGGGGTCTCCCCCTCACCGCTGGTATAAAACTGCCAGCCGGAGCCGGGCAGCGGTCCGAACACCATCTCGCTTGCTCCCAGCTGGCAGGCTACGCCTGCGGCCCGGGGATCGGCCAGTGCGGCTGCAAAGCGCCGCCGGGTCTGTGCGGAATTGACCGCGCAGATCACAGCGCGTTCACCAGTTCCTTGAAGTGGCGGCCACGCACCTCAAAGTTGGGGTACAGATCAAAGCTTGCGGATGCAGGCGACAGGCTGACCACATCGCCGGGCTTTGCGTTTTTACGGGCCAGCTGCACCGCCTCGGCCATATCCTCGGCGTGCTCGATGACCAAGCCACTCTCTGCAAAGCCGGGGCAGGCGCGCACTGCTGCCTCGATCTTGGGACCGGTCTGGCCCATGAGCACCAGCACCTTCACATGGGCCAGGATCTCGGGAGCCAGCGGCTCGTAGGGAATCTTCTTGTCATAGCCACCGGCGATGATGATGATCTTCTGGTCGAAGCTGCGCAGGCCCGCGATGGTGCGGGTGGGGCTGGAGGCGATGGAGTCGTTGTACCACTGCACGCCGTCCAGCAGGCGCACCGGCTCGATGCGATGCTCCACGCCGGTGAAGCTGGAGCCCACCTTGGCCATGGCTTCCGTCGGCACGCGGCCCCACACGGCGGCACATGCTGCCAGCAGGTTCTCGATGTTATGCACACCCCGCAGCTTGATCTCGTCCTTGTGCAGGATGGGGGTCACCGCGCCGTTTTCCGCCATGCAGAGCATGCCGTCCTGGCGCAGGAACGCGCCGTTGTCGGTTTCCCGCAGGCGGGTAAACCAGCACTGGGTGCCCTTGCAGTCCGCCTGCATGCCCCGGGTGATCTCGTTCTCGTAGCCCAGCACCGCGCGGCAGCTCTCGTCCTGCCAGAGCAGGATGTTACGCTTGGCATCCACATACTCCTGCATATCCTTATGGTGATCCAGATGGTTGGGGGTCACGTTGGTGACCACCGCAACCTTGGGGCTGCGGCGCATGCTGATCAGCTGGAAGCTGGAAAGCTCCACCACGGCCTCGTCCGCCGGGTCGATCTGGTCCAAGATGGGCAGCAGGGCCCGACCGATGTTGCCGCCCAGATGCACGGTACGGCCCGCCGCCTCGAACATGGCGGCAATCAGGCTGGTGGTGGTGGTCTTGCCGTCCGAACCGGTGACCGCGGTGATCTCGCAGGGGCAGTACTCGAAGAACAGCTCCATTTCACTGGTCACCAGGCTTCCCGCCGCCTTCGCTGCCTGCAAAGCAGGCGTATAGTATTCGAAGCCCGGCGTGCGCATAATGATATCCTGCCCGGCCAGGCCGTTCAGGTAATCCTCGCCCAGGCTCAAGTTCACGCCCAGCTGGTTCAGAGTGCCGGCATAGTCGCCGAAGTCCGCCAGCTGTTTTTTATCGCACAGCGTCACCTGCGCTCCCATGGCGCAGAACTGCCCGATCAGTGTTTTGTGGCTTACACCGGCACCGATGAAGGCCACCTTTTTTCCCTTAATGAATTCGGCCAGCCGCTGCTGATCCTTCTGCATATTGCAAAACCCCTTTTCCCTTTGATGGAACTTGATTTCTTTGGATTGGTGTGATCAAAATGGTCTGTTGCTATTATAGTCACTTTTGGCCGCCCGCGCAACCAAATCCCCCGGCCTTACCGGGCATTTCGGCCATTTGGCGGCAAAACCGGCAGACAACCGACAAAATTTACGCTTTATTTACGGATTTTGCGTCATTTATCCCGGTGCGGGTTTGTATTTTACCGCGTTTTTTGATAAGCTAGATATGTATGCTTTCCGGCATTTTTTCACCATTACCGGCCCATCCGGCCGTTTACCGAAAGGACCTTTTCCATGAGATTCCATCGTATTCTCTGCCTTTTGCTCTGCCTGCTCCTGACAGCCGGAGTTCTCACCGGCTGTGGCTCCGGCGGAGCCAGCTTCACCTGGCGTGTGGATCACGTGCCCGCCAATCTGGACCCCCAGATCGCTCAGGAAAGTCCCGAGCGCATCGCCGTGACCAACCTGTACCGGGGCCTCACCCGTATCGACGAAAACGGCGAGGCTGTACTGGACTGCGCGGAAAGCTACACGGTGAGCGATGACGGCCTGACCTATACCTTTACCTTAAAGGACGGCCTGGCCTACACCAAACTCAAAAAGCACGAGAAGGAATATCCCCTCACCGCAGCGGATTTTGTGTTCGGCATGGAGCGAGTATTCCGGGATGAAACCTCCAGTCCCTATCGGGACCTGTACTCCAACCTGAAGGGAGCCGACGGCAGCGGTGCCCTGGGTGTGAGCGCACCGGACGAGCGCACGGTAGTTTACCAGCTGAGCAGCCCCGACCCGGCATTTCTGGAAAAGCTGGCCCAACCGGGCGCCATGCCCTGCAACGAGGAATTTTTTGAACACAGCGCCGGGGCTTACGGTCTGAGCGCCGCCACCACGCTGGCCAACGGGTATTTCTATCTGTATAACTGGAACGAAAACGGCCTGTTCCTGCGCCGCAGTGCCAGCGGTAGCCTGATCACCAGCTTGCGCATCGTGCTGGACACCACCACCCAGGCCACCCCCACGCCGCAGCCCGCCTCCGGCACCTCGGTGGCTCAGGAGCAAATCCCAGCCACCGGCGCGGCCGCCGTGGCTACCGGGGATGTGACCGCCGCCATTGACGAAGCATCCGCCGCCGGGAGCCTGCCCTCCATCCCCTATACCGCCACCACCTGGGCTCTTGTTTTCAACTGTAAGGACGAACAGCTGGCCCCGCAAAGCGTGCGGCTGGCTCTGGGCGCCAGTGCCGCGGGCATCGAACAGCTGCCCACCGGTTTTTCCGCCGCGGACGGACTGATCCCCCCCGCCATCCAGGTGAACGGTTCCGGATACCGGGATGCGGTGGGAAGCCAGATGCCCACTGTGAGCGATGTGAAGGAGCTCTGCCGGACCGGTTTGAGCGAGGCCGGGCTGCAGCAGTTCTCCGGTATCCAGGTGCTGTATCCGGAGGGCTCGACCTATCAGACCCTGATCGAACAGGTCAGCCAGCAATGGCAGAAGGAGCTGGGCGCATTCTCCGCCTACTTCACGCTGAAGGCCATGCCTTTGGATGAACTAAAAAGTACCGTTGCCAGTGGCGATTATCAAATCGCCCTGCTGCCCTTCTCCCCCTCCAGCGCGGACAGCGCAGCTTTTTTGCAGCAGTTCACCGGCGGTGCGCTCACCGGTTGGCAGTCCGCCTCCTTCGACAGCCAGGTCAGCCAGCTGCCCGGACAGCTGGACACCAGCGCTGAACAGATCGCCCAAGCCGAGCAGACCTTGCTGGCTGGCGGAGCCATCTCGCCCCTCTGGTACCAGGACCAGGCCCTGGTGATGGCACAGGGTGTGGACCATGTGGTGTTTGATCCCTTTGGCCCCGTGCTTGATCTCACCTGGGCGACCTATACAGGCAGTTAATTCAATTTATTTTTCTCCGGCCCGTACACCCGGCAGGCCCATTTTCCGGCTGCGCCGGGTGTTCTATTTCCTAAATTGCCGCGGGATGCTGCCCCGCATCCCCATTTTTGATTTTTCCCAACCCAAAGGAGGACCCGCTATGCACTGCACGCACTGCCAACATTCCGCCGACGTGAACCGCCGCCTTGCCCGCATCAGCGGCCAGCTGAACGGCATTCGGGAGATGGTGAACGAGGGACGCCCCTGCGGCGACCTGCTGACCCAGCTTTCCAGCGTGAACAGCGCCATCACTCAGGTGGCAAAGCTGATCCTCACCGAACATCTGGAACACTGTGTGCGCAGCGGCGAGGACACCGACCAGGTGATCGCCCAGCTGCAAACCGCCATTGACCAGTTCGCCAAGCTGAAGTAATTTTGCATACAAAAACAGCGCCCCGGCTTTTGAATCGCCGGGGCGCTGTTTTACTTTTCGTATAAAAGCGTTTTCTTATTTCACGTTGTAACGCTTCAGCAGGGCGTCGATCTTGCTGTGAGGATCGATGATATCGCCGATGCTCATGTCGTGGTTGATGGCGTCAACGAAATGAGCGATGTACTTGGACACATCCACCTCATGGAACCACTCGCGGCTGAGCAGCTCGGGGGTGCGGTAGGTCAGGTTAGTACCGAACACGCCGGAGATGATGCCCTCCTGGTAGGCCTTGTCGAACTCAGCCAGACCGTTGGTGTAAATCGCATAGGTGGCGTAGCAGAAGATCCGCTTGGCGCCGCGCTTCTTCAGCTCGTAGCCGATGTCCAGCATGCTCTCGCCGGAGGAGATGATATCGTCGGCGATGAACACATCCTTGCCTTCCACGCTCTCACCCAGGTACTCGTGAGCAACGATGGGGTTGCGGCCGTTCACAATACGGGAGTAGTCACGGCGCTTGTAGAACATGCCCAGGTTTACAGCCAGCACGCTGGAATAGTACATGTTCCGGTTGATGGCACCTTCGTCGGGGCTGATCACCATGAAGTTGTCACGGGTGGGCTTGAAGTCCTCGATGCACTTGAACATGGTCTTGAGCACCTGGTAGGTGGGCATCACGTTGTCCATACCCATCAGGGGCACCGCGTTGGAAACGCGGGGGTCGTGAGCATCGAAGGTGATGATGTTCTCAACGCCCATGCTGTGCAGCTCCTGCAGCGCGTAGGCGCAGTCCAGGCTTTCCCGGTAGGAGCGGCGATGCTGGCGGCTGCCGTAGAGCAGAGGCATGATGACGGTGATGCGGCGGGCCTTGCCGGAAGCAGCCTGGATCAGGCGCTTCAGATCCTGGTAGTGATCATCCGGGCTCATGCAGTTCTCGTTGCCGAACATCTTGTACTTGCAGCTGTAGTTGCCCACATCCACCACAAAGTACAGGTCGTCGCCGCGCACGCTCTCGCGGATTACGCCTTTGCCGTCGCCGGAAGAAAAGCGGGGGCACTCGCTGGGGATGATGAAGGTCTCGCGGTCCACGCCCTTTTCACGGGCCCAAGCCACCAAATGGCGATCGATCAGGGCGGTCAGCTCCTGGGCGCCGGGAGTGGCGATCAGACCGAGTTCAGCAACGCCGTTGCTTGCCATGAGGATCTCTGTACCGTTGGATTGATACATCGTTAAACGCTCCTTACGTTGTTAAATGGTTGTTTTGCCCGGTTCGGGCAGACATCGTTCAACTTAATATTAACATAAAATTTACTTTTATGCTCGGCAATTCTCCGCTTTTCGTCATTTTCTGCGGCTTGCCCGGCCTTCTCTTTTTCCGTGCGTCAAAATTAGGCGTTTTGCCCAATTTTTCTGCCAAAAATGCTCCCCTTTGACCAGCTACAGGGTGTTTTTTGTCCGGTTTTCGCTCGTTATTTCCCTATCAAAATAACCAAACTTTTTCTTTGATCCTCGGTATTGTGCCCAATTTTTTATTTTTCCTACGCAAAACACCCGGCCTTCACGGAATTTCTTCCAGAAAAGCCGGGTGTTTTCATTCAAATAAACGGGTTGTAATAGCGGCTGCCGTCCCAGAAGGTGAAGATCAGCGAGCCAATGGCGATCACTGCGCCCAGAATCAGCACCACCCAGTCCCGGGTGGCAAAAGGCCGTTTCGCATACCAGGTGCGGCGCTTGTTTTTGCCGAAGCCCCGCAGCTCCATGGCATTGGAAATGACCTCGATCCGGTTCAGGCTGCCCAGGATCAGCGGAAGCAGGATGTTTGCGCTGCCCCTGAGCCGGTCCATCAGCTTATCCTTGCCGGAAATATCCACACCACGGGCCTGCTGGGCCTGGTTGATGTTATGGTAATCCCGCTGCACATCCGGGATATACCGCAACGCCAGGGCCACCGCGTAGCCGATGCGGTAGCTCACACCGATGCTGGCCAGGCTGGCGGCAAACTCGCTGGGATCGGTGCAGAGAATGAACACCAGGGCCAGCGGGATGACCACAACCACCTTCAGCGTCATGTTCAGGTGGTAAAACAGCTGCTGTGCCGTAAAGGTATAGGGCCCGATCAGCCGCACCAGCAGGGTGCGGCTCTGGTAGATTTCCACGCCGTATTCCGGCTTGAACAGATAAACGAACAGGTTGTTCAGCAAGAGGAAGACAAATGCCATCCACAAAATGAGCTTCACGTCCCGGTAACGCACCCGGCTGATCTTGAAGATGGCCAGGCTCATCACCAGAAAGACCACCAGCGCCCGGGTGTCGTAGGTAACCATGGTGGCCACGCTGAACAGCAGGAACACGATCAGCTTAGTGGTGCCGGTAAGCTTATGCACCACGCTGCCCCGGGGCAGATAGGAAAGGATCAAACTGTTTGCCACTTGTCGCGTACCTCCCGGTCGTAGTCGATAAAATGCTGCACAAAGGCCTCCGGCGGCTGGATGCCGCACTTCTGGGCCAGCGTAAAGAGACTGGTCTCCTTCAAAGCGGCCTGCTCCACCAGAGCACTGTCACACAAAAGCTCTGCGGGGGGCAGATCGCCGATCATCCGGCTCTGGCTGAATACCAGCGCCCGGCTGGTGTACTCCAGCATCAGGTGCATGTCGTGGGTGACCATGATCACCGTGTAGCCCTTCTGATTCAAGCTGCGCAGAAATTCCATGATCTCGGTGTAATGGCGGAAATCCTGACCGGCGGTGGGCTCATCCAGGATCAGCACCTTGGGCTGCATTACCAGCACGCTGGCAATGGTCACCCGCTTTTTCTGTCCAAAGGACAGAGCGGATACCGGCCATTTCCGGAAGGGATACAGACCACAGATGGTGAGCGCCTCATTCACCCGGCGCTCCACCTCGTCCTCCGGCAGCTTCGCGGTGCGCAGACCCAGCGCCACCTCGTCAAAAATCAGGCTTTGGCTGATCATCTGGTTGGGGTTCTGCATCACGTAGCCGATGTGTGCGGCCCGCTCCTTGATGGTGTCCCCCTCCAGGTTCCGCCCGTTCAGCCAGATGCTGCCGCTGCGGGGCGTTTCAAAGCCGCAGATGAGCTTGGCAAGAGTGCTCTTGCCCGCGCCGTTCCGGCCCACGATGCTCACCATTTCGCCCTCGTTCAGGGTGAAGCTCACATCCCGCAGGTTGGTCACGCCCTCGCTGTAGCCGAAGCACAGGTCTTTCACCTCCAGCAGCGGAGCAGTGGCAGGAGCCTGCGGCCGGACCACCGTCTGCTGGTACCAGGCGCGGACCGCCGCCTTGTCCTGCTCGGTGAGGCGCAGTGTGTCCACATGGGCAGGTTCTTTCTCCGCCTCCAGCGACACACCTGCATACTTCAGCGCCGTGATATACAGCGGCTCCCGGATGCCGTTTTCCGTCAGCTGATTTCCGGCCAGCAGAGCTTCCGGGGTGGTGTCCGCCAGAATACGGCCCTCACCCATGAGCACGATCCGGTCCACGCTGCGCCAGAGCACATCCTCCAGCCGGTGCTCGATGATGATCACCGTGGCCCCGGTCTTCTGCTGTACCTGGTCGATCAGCTCGATGGTCTGCTTGCCGGCAGCCGGGTCCAGGTTGGCCAGCGGCTCGTCGAACAGCAGGACTTTTACATCGTCCACCATTACACCGGCTAGGCTCACCCGCTGCTTCTGGCCGCCGCTCAGGGCGTGGGGCTCCTGCTCCAGCAGGGTATCCACATCCACCAGGCGGGCCACCCGCTCCACGGTCTTTTTCATCTCCGGCTGGGCAACGCACTGGTTTTCCAGTGCAAAGGCAATGTCCTCGCCCACGGTCAGGCCGATGAACTGGCCGTCCGGGTCCTGCAGAACCGTGCCCACGTGCTTGGACAGTTCAAAGATGCTGGCATGGGGCGCGTCCACTCCATCCACCAACAGGCTGCCGGTGCAGCTCCCCGGATAGCTGAAGGGGATCAACCCGTTGATGCAGCTGGCGATGGTGCTCTTGCCGCTGCCGGACGGGCCTGCAATCAGCACCCGCTCCCCCGGCTGGATGGCCAGGTCGATGTTGTACAATGTGGGTTCTGCCTGGGCGTCGTACTGGAAGCCAAAATTCTTGAATTCAATAATGGGCTGTGCCACGGCGGTTCCTCCGTTTTCGTTGCTCTTCCCGCGCGCCGGAAGATGAGGCGGCGGTGTTGAAAGGGGGGCATTCCCCCGGGAAAGTTCGCCTGCGTTTTAAAGCAGACAGTTCAAAGAAAAAGCGGGGCTTTCGGCGCATTTTGCCGGAAGGCCCCGCTTTTGTTCGGGATCAAGGCCAACCAGGCCGATGGATCAATCCTTGTTCAGGGAGCCCTTCTTGGTGCGGGTCTTGGCGTAGGCAACCAGCAGGATGGTGCCTACCACGCCAGTGGTGATGGCGTTCACGATACCGGCGGTCAGGCCCTGGGCAAACAGCTTCTCAATGGGCTCGTTGTAGATCACGATGTCCAGAACAGGAGCCACTACACCCCAGCAGACCACATGGGCGATCAGCTGAGAAACGTTGAACAGGATGATCTGCTTTTTGCCGAACTCGCCGCTCTCCAGATCCAGCTTGCCCAGGAACAGACCGGTCAGCAGGCCGAACACGCCGGAAGCGATGATCCAGCTCCACCAGGGACCATAAGCGGTGAAGTCCACCAGAGCATGGCCGATCAGGCCGATCACCAGGCCGGCGATGGGGCCGAACAAACCAGCGAATACCGCCTGGATGGCGTACTGCAGGCTCACATAGGTGTTGGGTACCGGGGTAGGAATGGAGATCTTGCCCAGCACAAAGAACAAAGCTGCGCCAATACCGATGGCGACAACAGTTTTTACAGACATTTTTTTCATGACGATTCCCTCACTTTTTCTTGTATGGATCACGGGCCGGGGGCACGCAAGAATTCCCTAAACCGGCCCGGGCGGACCTTATTCGTAGATCATGCGGGGTGCTTTGCGCACGCTGATGCGCCAGGAAGTGCCGGTGCCGATGTTGTAAGCTCGGGCGAAGCTGCCCTGGTTGATGGCCACAGCCAGGTTGTCCAGGCTGTTCACATACAGCAGAGGCTCACCTACGTACACATCCGCAAAGCTCTTGGCGTATACCATAATGTTTTTATACAGCACGCGGGTATCGTTGCTGATGGTGATCTCCACCCGCTGGCCGTGCTCAATGTTCAGCGCCGCGAACAGAGTGCGAGGGATGTTGGTCCACAGGCTGCCGAAACGAACGTCCAGCACGTCGATGGTGCCGCTCACCACATCGCCGTCCAATACGGCATCCACCACCGGGAGCTCCACAATGCTGGCCGGATCGATGGCTGGGCCCACCTCTTCCCAGCGGATCACGCCGGAAGCCAGCCGCGCGCCGGTGAAGGCGTAGATGTCACGGCCATGGAAGGTGTAGCTCTCGCCGGAATTGGGCAGGCGGTTGACGATCTCGTCGATCACACGAGCCTCCACAATGCCGCTCATCCGCTTGATGTGGGTCAGGGTGCCGTTGTCCGGGGTGACGATGTAATGCCCGCCGCTGGTCTTGGCAACAATGCTGCGCCGGTCGCTGCCCACGCCCGGGTCCACCACGCTCACGAATACGCTGCCCTCGGGCCAGTACTGCACCGTCTGGATCAGCCGGTAGCTGGCTTCCCAGATATCATACTGGGGAATGTCATGGGTCAGGTCATATACGCGCAGGCTGTCGCACACGCCCTCGGCCACGCCGTACATGGCGCTCACCGCGCCGTCTGCCAGGCCGAAGTCGGATTGCAGGATCAAGGGTTTCATGGGTCAATTCGCTCCTTTGCCAATGGGATCGCCCCGTACCGTGCGCGGCTTTTCCGGCCGCAACCAGGGGCGGTAAAAACAACAACTTTTATTATAGGCATCGCGGGGCGTTCCGTCAATATTTTCGGCGGCTTCTTTGCTGTGAAATTCAGGGGCTGCTTCTGGATTTTCCAACTGCGAACCAATTCCCGAAAAACAGCAAAAAATCCCTGCCCGTTACGGGGCAGGGATCGCAGGCTTTGATTAAACCAGCTCGATGATCGCCATCTCGGCGGCATCGCCGCGGCGGGCGCCGATCTTGATGATGCGGGTGTAGCCGCCGTTGCGGTCGGCGTACTTGGGGCCGTACTCATCGATGACTTTCTTGGCAACGGTCTCCTTGGTAATGTAGGAGAAGACCTGACGCTTGGAATGCAGATCTTCCTTCTTACCCAGGGTCACCATCTTCTCCGCCATGGAACGAACTTCCTTGGCGCGGGTAACGGTGGTCTCGATTTTGCCGTTTTCAAACAGGTAGGTGACCATAGCGCGCAGCATAGCGTTGCGGTGATCGCTGGTCCGGCCGAGTTTTCTGGTACCGGGCATCCCGTTTCACTCCTTTGCAGTAATTACTCGTCGTCTTTGGTAAGTGTGAAGCCCAGGGAGTCCAGCTTTGCCATGACTTCTTCCAGGCTTTTGCGGCCGAGGTTCCGAACTTTCATCATTTCGTCCTCGGACTTGTTGATCAAGTCTTCCACGGTGTTGATGCCGGCACGCTTCAGGCAGTTGAAGGAGCGCACGCTCAGATCCAGCTCTTCGATGGTCATCTCCAGAGCCTTCTCCTTGCCTTTATCGTCCTTCTCCACCATGATCTCAGCGCCCATGGCCTCTTCCGACAGGTTGACAAACAGGTTCAGGTGCTCGGTCAGCACGCGGGCCGCCAGGCTAACAGCCTCTTTGGCGTTGATGGTGCCGTCGGTCCAAACTTCCAGAGTCAGCTTGTCATAGTCGGTGATCTGGCCAACGCGGGTGTTTTCCACCGTGTAGTTGACTTTCAGAACGGGGGTGTAGATGCTGTCGATGGGCAGAACATTCAGGTCGTTCTTTTCCAGCACAGCCTGCTTGTTACGCTCTGCCGGCACATAACCGCGGCCCTTGTCGAAGGTCAGCTCCATTACGAGCTTGCCGTTCTCTTCCAGGGTGGCGATGTGCCATTCGGGGTTGAGCACCTCGATCTCATCGCTGGGCTTGATGCTGCCAGCAGTAACCTCCCCCTCACCGGACGCCTCGATGCGCACGGTGACAGGTCCGTCGGCGTAGAGCTTGGCGGCGATGCCCTTCAGGTTCAGCACGATCTCGGTCACGTCTTCTTTCACGCCGGGAATGGTGCTGAACTCGTGGACTACGCCATCGATCTTTACGCTGGTGACGGCAACGCCGGGAAGCGACGAAAGCAGGACACGCCGTAAGCTATTGCCCAAGGTGGTACCAAAACCGCGCTCCAGAGGCTCAACGACGAACTTGCCGTAGCGGCCGTCCGGAGACAGGCTGGTGGTATCGATTCTGGGGCGTTCAATCTCCATCATAGTAAAACCCTCCTTGGTGGGCCGGCCAAAACGCGTTTGGCCGGCCTTTGTTGTTCGCTTTCCCTATGCGCTGAGCTTATTACTTGGAGTACAACTCAACGATCAGGTGTTCCTCAACCGGCAGGTCGATATTCTCGCGAACGGGCAGCTTGGTAACAGTGCCCTTCAGAGAGTTCTTCTCACGATCCAGCCACTGGGGCAGGGCAACCACGGGGGCGTCCTCGCCGGTCAGCTTGCTGAACTTCACGGAAGAGCGGCTGGCGGAGGCAACCTCCACCACGTCGCCAGCCTTCACCAGGTAAGAAGGAATGTTAACCTTCTTGCCGTTCACGGTGAAGTGAGCGTGGCTCACCAGCTGACGAGCCTCACGACGGGTAGCGGCGAAGCCCAGGCGGTACACCACGTTGTCCAGACGGCGCTCTACCAGAACCAGCAGGTTCTCACCGGTCTTGCCGGGCATGCGGCTGGCCTTCTCGTAGTAGGAACGGAACTGACGCTCCATGATGCCGTAGACGAACTTGACCTTCTGCTTTTCGGCCAACTGAAGAGCGTACTCACTCTTCTTCTTTCTCATCTGGCCGCCAGGATTGCGATTGGTGTTCTTCTTCGCATAACCCATAACAGCAGGAGAAATGCCCAGAGCGCGGCAGCGCTTTGCGATAGGCTGCATATTCTTAGCCATAACTGTAGTTTCTCCTTTCGATCAAATGCGGCGGCGCTTCGGGGGACGGCAGCCGTTGTGGGGGATGGGGGTAACGTCTTTGATCATGTTGACTTCCAGACCGGTGGCCTGCAGGGCACGGATGGCAGCCTCACGGCCAGCGCCGGGGCCCTTCACGTACACTTCAACAGTCTTCATGCCATGCTCCATAGCGGCCTTCGCTGCGGTCTCGGCAGCGGACTGGGCAGCAAACGGAGTGCTCTTACGGGAACCGCGGAAGTTCAGACCGCCAGAGCTGGCCCAAGAAACGGTGTTGCCCTGAGTATCCGTAATGGTAACAATGGTATTGTTAAAGGTACTCTGGATGTGAGCAGCGCCGCGCTCAATGTTCTTGCGCTCGCGCCGCTTGGTGCGGACGGCGCCCTTTTTAGCAGCAGCTTTGATTGCCATTTCTCTTGCTCCTCCTTACTTCTTCTTGTTCGCCACAGTGCGCTTGGGACCTTTGCGGGTACGGGCATTGGTCTTGGTGCGCTGACCATGAACGGGCAGGCCCTTACGATGGCGGACACCGCGGTAGCACTGGACTTCCACCAGACGCTTGATGTCCAGCGCAACGTTACGGCGCAGGTCACCTTCCACGATGATGTTGTTCTTGTCCAGATACTCACGGATCAGGCCCTCTTCCTCAGCGGTCAGGTCCTTAACGCGGGTGTCGGGATTGATACCGGTACCAGCCAGGATCTGCTTAGCAGTGCTGGGACCAATGCCATAGATATAAGTCAGGCCTACTTCAACGCGCTTCTCGCGGGGCAGGTCAACGCCGGCAATACGTGCCATAGTTTAAAAACCTCCTAAATTAACATCCCATGTCCATGTCGGGGGCTGCGCCGGGAATCTACGCACTTGCCCCCCTAGCGTTTTGGGCTTTAAATCAGCCCTGGCGCTGCTTGTGCTTGGGGTTTTCGCAGATGACCATCACGCGGCCTTTGCGCTTGATGACCTTGCATTTTTCGCAGATGGGTTTCACGGAAGGTTTAACCTTCATGATGATGAACCTCCTTTTGACTCAAGGACGCTCTTACTTGGAGCGCCAGGTGATGCGGCCCTTGGTAAGATCATAGGGCGACATTTCCAGTGTTACTTTATCGCCGGGCAGGATGCGGATGAAGTTGGTCCGCAGTTTGCCGGAGATGTGTGCCAGCAACCGATGGCCGTTTGCCAGCTCCACCCGGAAGGTGGCATTGGGCAGGGCCTCTACGACCGTACCCTCTACTTCGATTACGTCTTCTTTAGACAAGCTCTTCCCTCCTCGTGAGTTTACATGGGGTGATCAGCGTCATAGGCGCGGATCGCCTCATTGAGCTGTGTGTCGTCTGCGAGAATCTCTTCCCGCAGGACGGTGGCGGTGGGGGCCACATGCCTTATCTTTTTGGCCTTCGGCCGGCTTACTTTGCGCAGACTGCCGTCTGCGAGAGAAAGCATCTGGCCTTCCACGGCCATTACCGCAAAGGTGCGGGTCTTGTCGCGCCCGGCAAGGGATCGAACGAGCTGACCTTTTACAAAGTCCATCCCGGTCCCTCCCAGTCCTTTGTCAAGACGACCGGCCCTGCGGAGGTAATGGCGATCGAGTGCTCAAAGTGGGCAGAAAGACCGCCGTCCGCCGTTTTTACCGTCCATCCATCGGATTGTGTTGCCACTGAATAGTGTTTTTGGTTGACCATGGGCTCAATGGCCAGGGTCATGCCGCTGACCAGCCGGGGGCCGCGCCCGGGTTTGCCGTAGTTCGGCACCTCGGGGTCCTCGTGGAGCTCTTTGCCCACGCCGTGGCCCACAAAGCTGCGCACCACCGAAAACCCATGTTCCTCAACATAGGTCTGCACGGCGTTGCTGATGTCGCCGATGCGGGCGCCGCACACCGCGGCACGAATGCCTCTGTGCAGCGACTCGCGGGTCACATCCAGCAACCGCTGGGCTTCCAGGTCCAGCTTGCCGCACCCGAAGGTGCAGGCATTGTCGCCGTTGAAGCCGCCCCAGGCAGCGCCTGTGTCGATGCTGACGATATCGCCGGGCCGGATCACCTTCTTTTTGGAAGGAATACCGTGGATCACCTCGTCGTTGACGCTGATGCACGCGGTGCCCGGGAAGCCGTAAAGGCCTTTGAAGTTGGGCTTTGCACCCTGCTTCACGATATAGTCATAAATAATCTTGTCAATATCGGCAGTGGTAATACCAGCCTCGATCGACTCGCCCCCGAGCCGGAGGGCGGCGGCGCTGATTTCACAGGCTCGCCGCATGACCTCCAACTCTTTGGCATTTTTGATCTGGATCACGATGCTCACGCCTCCAGTGCTTTCAGCAGCAGTTCGCTGGTGTCAGCAATGCTTTCATGACCTTCTACCACCACCAGCTTGCCGCGTTCACGGTAGAACGCGATCAGCGGCTCGGTGAGCTCGTGATAGGCTTTCAGGCGGCCCTTCACGGTTTCGGGAGCGTCGTCCTTGCGGATGATCAGCGCGCCGCCGCAGCGATCGCACCGGTCAGGCTCCCGGCTGGGTTTGTTTTCCACGTGGTAGGACGCACCGCAGGCCGAGCATACGCGGCGGCCGGCGAGGCGATGAATGATGATCTCGTCCGCCACTTCCAGGTCAACCACCTTGTCGATGACCACGCTCATCTGCTCCAGCGCCTCAGCCTGGGCCACCGTGCGGGGCACGCCGTCCAGAATGAAGCCATTGGCGCAGTCCGGCTCGGCCAGACGTTCCTTGATGATGCCAATGATGACGGAATCAGGGACAAGCGCGCCTTTGTCGATAAACTCCTGAGCCTTCAGCCCCATCTCGGTGCCGTTTTTGACCGCGGCACGCAGGATGTTACCGGTGCTCACGGCGGGGATCTTCAGCTTGTCGCAGATTACCTCCGCCTGAGTGCCTTTACCGGCTCCGGGAGCGCCTAACAGGATGATATTCATACCGGGTTGTCCCCTTTCTCATGGGTCATTGAAATTTTCATTACTCTAAGAAGCCCTTGTGATGGCGCATCAGCATGTAGCTTTCCATGCTGCGGCCGGTATCCAGAGCCACGCCCACAACGATCAGCAGGCTGGTACCGCCCAGCTGGATGTTCATGCCGGCCACGTTGCCCAGGATGATGGGCATGACGGCGATAACACCCAGGAAGATCGCACCCACGAAGGTGATCTTGGACAGGCACTTGGTGATGAAGTCGCTGGTGGGTTTGCCCGGGCGGATGCCGGGGATGGCACCGTTGTTCTTGCGCAGGTTGTTGGCAATCTCAACGGGGTTGTACTGAATGGCCACATAGAAGTAGTTAAAGGCCAGAATCAGCAGCAGGTACAGCACAGCGTACAGCAGGCTGTTGTAGTTGAACACGCTGAAGAAGCCTTGCCAGATGGGGCTGTCCGTCTGGATAAAGCTGGCGATGGTGCCGGGGATGCTCAGCAGGGCGCTGGCGAAGATGATGGGCATAACGCCGCTCATGTTCACCTTCAGGGGGATGTGGCTGGACTGACCGCCATACATCTTACGGCCCACAACACGCTTTGCATACTGCACCGGGATGCGGCGCTCGGAGTTGGTCAGGATGACCACGAACACGATAGCCGCCAGAGCCAGGACCAGAATCACCGGGATCAGGATGAAGTACTTGATCTCGCCGTTCATGGCGTTGGTGATCATGGTGCGGGCAGTGGTGATCACGTTGCCCCAGCGGGATACAATACCCGCGAAGATCAGCAGCGAGATGCCGTTGCCAATGCCCTTAAAGTCGATCTGCTCGCCCATCCAGGTGAGCAGCTGCGCACCGCCGGTGAAGCTGAACACGATAACCACAGCGGAGAAGATGCTCTCCCAGCCAGTGGTGTAGGCCAGCACGCCGGTGTAGCTGCGCAGAACCAGATAGTAGCCCACGCTCATCACCAGCGCGATGCCGGCGCCGGTGTAGCGGGTGATGCGGGTCAGCTTGCGCCGGCCCTCTTCGCCTTCCTTGCTCAGCCGCTCCAAAGCCGGGATGGCTACAGTCAGCAGCTGAATAATAATCGAGGCATTGATATAAGGAGTAACGCCCAACGCGAAAATCGCGCACTGCGACAAAGCGCCGCCGCTCATCATGTTCAGGTAGTCCAGCATGTTGCCGGTACCGCCCGCGAACAGCTGCAGCGCCTCCGGATTGATGTACGGCACAGTGATGACGCAGCCAATCCGGAAGATCACAATCACCAGCAGGGTGAACAGAAGCTTTTTGCGCAGCTCAGGGATCTTCCACGCATTCCGGAACGTATCAAACACCTTAGATCACCTCGGCCTTTCCGCCTGCCTTTTCGATCTTCTCTTTAGCAGAAGCAGTGAAGGCGGCGGCCTGAACGGTCAGAGCCTTGGTCAGCTCGCCGTTGCCCAGGACCTTGATGCCGTCCAGAGACTTTTTGATGATACCAGCCTCTACCAGAGCCTTGGTATCCACTACGCTGCCGGCCTCGAACTTCGCTTCCAGGTCGCTGATCTTGACGTTGGCGTACTTGGTGGCAAAGATGTTGTTGAAACCGCGCTTGGGCAGACGACGCTGCAGGGGCATCTGGCCGCCTTCGAAACCGGCCTTCTTGACGCCGGAGCGAGCTTTCTGACCCTTGTGGCCGTAGCCAGCGGTCTTGCCGTTGCCGCTGCCGTGGCCGCGGCCCTTCCGCTTTGCAGCGGTGTTGGAGCCCTGAGCGGGCTGTAATTCATGAAGCTTCAATTGCTTGCACCTCCTTGCTGTTACGCTTTGGTCACCGCTACCATGTGGCTGATCTTGGCGATCTTGCCGTTGGTCTGGGCGTTGTCGGGCTGAACGGTCACGTCGCCGATCTTCTTCAGACCCAGGCTCAGAGCGGTAGCGATCTGCTTCTCGCTGCGGCCGGACAGGCTGCGAACCAGCTTGACGGTAACAGTAGCAGCAGCGGCAGCCTTCTTGGAGGCAGCCTTCTTAGCGGGAGCCTTTTCACCCTCAGCCTTCTTGGCAGCGGGCTTCTTGGCGGTGGTGGTCTTCTTAGCCGCAGTCTTCTTGGCTGCAGGCTTCTTCTCAGCAGCCTCGGTGGCTACTACCTTCTTCTCGGTCTCTGCCATGGTTGACTGCCTCCTTAACCTAAGATTTCCTTCACGGTCTTACCGCGCTTGGCAGCAACTTCCTCAGCGCTTACCAGACGGCACAGACCTTCGAAAGTGGCGGTAACCACGTTGCAGGGGTTGTTGGAACGCAGGCACTTGGTACGGATGTCCTTAATGCCGGCAACTTCCAGAACCGCACGCACGGGGCCGCCGGCGATAACACCGGTACCGGGAGCGGCGGGACGCATCAGGATGCGGCCGGCGCCGAACTCGCCCACGATCTCGTGAGGAATGGTGGTGCCCTTCAGGGCGATGGTGTGCATGTTCTTCTTAGCGTCCTCGATGCCCTTGCGGATCGCCTCGGGAACCTCGCCAGCCTTACCCAGGCCAAAACCGATGGTGCCCTTGCCGTCGCCAACGACTACCAGAGCGCTGAACTTGAAGATACGGCCGCCCTTAACGGTTTTGGATACGCGGTTGATCGCAACAACCTTTTCCAGCATTTCACTGCCGGTCTCGTTATTTCTCTGCATGTGTATCCTCCTTACAGCTCCAGGCCGCCCTCGCGAGCGCCCTCAGCCAAAGCTTTTACGCGGCCGTGATATACAAAGCCACCGCGGTCGAATACTACGACCTTGATGCCCTTCTCCAGAGCCTTCTCGGCGATCATCTTGCCAACCTTGTTAGCAGCCTCGATGTTGCCGCCGAAGCCCTCAAAACCCTTCTCCATAGTGGAAGCGCTGCACAGGGTCACGCCGGCAACGTCATCAATGATCTGGGCATAGATGTGCTTGGAGGAGCGGAATACATCCAGACGGGGGCGCTCAGCGGTGCCGCTGATCTTACCGCGCACGCGGCGGTGACGACGAAGACGAGCTTCGTTCTTGTCAGGCTTATTAACCATTGTCTTTCACTCCTTACCTTATTTGCCTTTGCCGGCCTTGCCCTCTTTGCGGATGATGTGCTCACCAGCATAGCGGATGCCCTTGCCCTTGTAGGGTTCGGGAGGACGTTTCTCGCGGACTTCCGCCGCGAACTGGCCGACCTTCTGTTTGTCGATGCCCTTGATGATGATGGTGTTAGCATCGGGAGCTTCGATCTTGATGTCGTCGGTCTCATCGACGATCACCTGGTGGGAGAAGCCCAGGTTCATGACCAGGCTCTTGCCCTGCTTGGCCACACGGTAGCCAACGCCCTGAACCTCCAGCTTCTTCTCAAAGCCGTTCACAACACCTTCCACCATGTTGCTGATGTTGGTGCGGGTCAGGCCGTGCAGGCTGCGGGCCTGCTTCTCGTCATTGGGGCGGGTCACCAGCACTTCACCATTCTCTACGGTTACGTTCATCAGAGGATGGATGTTGGAATTCAGGGTGCCCTTGGGGCCCTTCACGGTAACGTTGTGGCCATTCACGGTCACTTCAACACCCGCAGGAATGACGATGGGTTTTCTTCCAATTCTCGACATTGTCTTTTTGCCCCTTTCTTACCACACAAAGGCGAGTACTTCGCCGCCAACATGGGCAGCGCGAGCAGCCTTATCGGTCATAACGCCCTTAGAGGTGGAGATGATCGCGGTGCCCAGGCCCTTCATGACCTTGGGCATATCTTCGCAGTTGGTGTAGATGCGCAGGCCGGGCTTGGAAACACGGCGCAGGCCGGCGATAACGGGAGCACCGTTCTCCTGATACTTCAGGGTCAGGCGCAGGGTACCCTGCTTGTTGTCTTCGATCAGCTGCACACTCTTGATGTAGCCCTCGTCAACCAGAATCTGGCAGATCGCTTTTTTCAGGTTGGAAGCGGGAACGTCTACAGAAGGGTGTTTGGCAGTGCTGGCGTTGCGGATGCGGGTGAGCAGGTCCGCGATAGGATCAGTAATGTGCATGCCACTAACCTCCTTTAAGGTTCTTCGTTTCGTTTTTGTTCGGACAGTTGTGAGACATTCGCCTCACATATATTTAAGTGTGAGACCCCTTGCCGCCTCCCCCGCCGCGCCGAACCGGCACGGGGAGGAGCGCAAAGGAACTCACAGCTTAAAACAGTGTTTACCAGCTGGCTTTCTTCACGCCGGGGATCTCGCCCTTGTAAGCGAGCTCACGGAAGCAGATACGGCAGATACCGTACTTGCGCAGGTAGGCGTGGGGACGGCCACAGATCTTGCAGCGGTTGTAACCGCGGGTGGAGAACTTAGGCTCGCGCTGCTGCTTGATCTTCATAGAAGTTTTTGCCACAGTCGTACCCTCCCTTAGTTAGCGAACGGAGCGCCCAGAGCCTTCAGCAGCTCCTTGGACTCTTCGTCGGTCTTGGCGGTGGTCACGAAGCAGATGTCCATGCCACGCACAGCGTCGATCTTGTCGTAGTCGATCTCCGGGAAGATCAGCTGCTCCTTGATGCCCACAGCGTAGTTGCCGCGGCCGTCGAAGGAGTTGCCGTTGATGCCGCGGAAGTCGCGCACGCGGGGCAGAGCCACGCTGAACAGACGATCCACGAACTCGTACATACGCTCGCCACGCAGGGTGACCTTCACGCCGATGGGCATGCCTTCGCGCAGCTTGAAGTTCGCAACGCTCTTCTTGGCACGGCACACAACGGGCTTCTGGCCGGTGATCTGAGCGATATCGCCCAGGATGGCGTCCAGCATCTTCTGGTTGTCCTTAGCGTCGCCGCAGCCAACGTTGATGACTACCTTGTCCAGCTTGGGGATCTGCATAACGCTCTTGTACCCAAACTTGCTCATCAGGGCGGGAGCAACTTCATTGACATACTTTTCTTTCAAACGTGCCATTGTGTTGTATTCCCTCCTTACAGCTCGGCGCCGCACTTACGGCAGACGCGCACATTCTTGCCATCCTTGGCAGCGTGAGCCACGCGGGTGGCCTTGCCGCACTTGGGGCAAACCGGCATAACCTTGCAGGCGTAGATAGCACCCTCGGCCTTCACGATACCGCCCTGCTCGCCCTGGCGGCGGGGTTTTACGTGCTTGGTGACCATGTTCAGACCCTCAACGATCACCTTGCCCTCCTTGGGGCTAACAGCGATCACTTTGCCGGTCTTGCCTTTGTCTTTACCGCTGATGATCATTACGTTGTCGCCGGTTTTAACATGAAGATTGTTCATTCTTAAAACCTCCTTACAGCGATTCCGGAGCCAGGCTCAAGATCTTCAGGTAGCCGTTCTCACGCAGCTCGCGAGCAACGGGTCCAAAGATACGGGTGCCTCTCGGGTTCTTGTCTTCACGGATGATGACTGCAGCGTTCTCGTCGAAACGGATGTAGCTGCCGTCCTCACGACGCAGGCCCTGCTTGCTGCGAACGATCACAGCCTTGACCACGTCGCCTTTTTTCACAGTGCCGCCGGGAGCTGCCTTCTTAACAGAAGCAACCACAACGTCACCGATGTTAGCGTATCTCTTGCGGGAGCCGCCCAGCACACGAATGCACATTAACTCTTTGGCACCGGTGTTGTCGGCCACTTTGAGATAAGTTTGCATCTGAACCATTGCCAGATCCTCCTTTCAAAGTACCAGGCTTACTTCGCCTTCTCTACGATTTTGACCATGCGCCAGCGCTTGTCCTTGGACAGGGGGCGGGTCTCCATGATCATTACACGGTCGCCAATGCCGCACTCGTTGTTTTCGTCGTGGGCTTTGAACTTAACAGTGCGCTTCAGGATCTTCTTGTAAAGGGGGTGCTGCACGCTGTCTTTCACGGCAACCACGATGGTCTTATCCATCTTGTCGGACACAACGGTGCCCACACGGGTCTTTCTCAAATTGCGTTCCATCGTTTAACCTCCTTTACGCTTTCTCAGCCAGGACAGTCAGCACACGAGCGATGTCGCGCTTAACGGTCTCGATGCGGCCAGGGTTCTCCAGCTGGTTGATGGCGTGCTGAAAACGCAGGTTGAACAGCTCTTCCTTCAGCTCGGCCAGCTTCTTATTCAGGTCAGCAGCGGACATACCGCGCAGTTCTGCAGCTTTCATGCGTTGCCACCCTCCTCTACTACATTCTCTTCGCGCTTAGCGAACTTGCACTTAACAGGCAGTTTGTGCATAGCCAGGCGCAGAGCCTCGCGAGCGATCTCCTCGTTCACGTCGGCCAGCTCAAACAGCACGCGGCCGGGCTTCACAACGGCCACCCAGTACTCGGGAGAGCCTTTACCGGAACCCATTCGGGTCTCAGCGGGCTTCTCGGTAACGGGCTTATCGGGGAAGATCTTGATCCAAACCTTACCGCCACGTTTGATGTAACGGGTCATGGCGATACGGGCGGCCTCGATCTGACGGGAGTCGATCCAGCCGGGCTCCAGAGCAACAAGACCATACTGGCCCTGGTTAACAGTGTTGCCGCGCATGGCTTTACCGGTCATACGACCACGATGCACACGGCGGTATTTGACGCGCTTAGGCAGTAACATTACTTGTTGCCTCCTTCTTTACGGGATGCGGGCTTGGAACCCTTCAGAACCTCGCCCTTGTAGATCCACACCTTAACGCCGATGCGGCCGTAGGTGGTAGCAGCCTCAGCGAAGCCGTAGTCGATGTCGGCGCGCAGGGTCTGCAGGGGAATGGTGCCCTCGTGGTAGCTCTCGGTGCGGGCGATGTCCGCGCCGCCCAGACGGCCGGAAACCTGGGTCTTGATGCCCTTGGCGCCACGCTGCATCGCACGGCCCATGCACTGCTTCATCGCACGGCGGAAGCCGATGCGGCGCTCCAGCTGAGCGGCGATGTTCTCAGCTACCAGCTGAGCGTTGGTGTCCATGTTCTTGACCTCAACGATGTTCACGTTGACGGCCTTTCCGGTCATCTTAGCCAGCTGCTCCTGCAGCTTGGTGATCTCGCTGCCGCCCTTTCCGATAACCATACCGGGCTTGGCGCAGTAGATGTTGACCTTCAGCTTGGGAGCGCCGGACTGATTGTCCACAGTACGCTCGATCTCGATCTTGGGGATACCCGCGCCGAAGAGCTGCTTCTTCAGGGTCTTACGGATCTTGTAGTCCTCGACCAGGGTGTCGCCGAATTCCTTCTTGGAAGTAAACCAGCGGCTGTCCCAATCTTTGATTACACCCACGCGAATGCCGTGGGGATTGACTTTCTGGCCCATTGTGTTTACCTCCTTACTCTTTCTCTTTCAGAACCACGGTCACATGGCTGGTGCGCTTCAGCACACGGTAAGCGCGGCCCTGGGCGCGGGGACGGATGCGCTTCAGGGTGGGGCCGGGGGTAACAAAGCACTCGGCCACATACAGGCTGTTCTTGTCCATGTTGTGGTTGTTCTCCGCGTTCGCGGCAGCAGACTTCACCAGTTTCAGAAGGGGCTCGCAAGCGGCCTTCGGGGTGTACTGCAGAATCGCCAGCGCCTTATCCAGAGGCTGGTTGCGGATCAGATCCAGAACAACCGAAACCTTCCGGGGGCTGATGCGGGCGTATCTAAGATGTGCCCTAGCTTCCATTGCTTTACTCCTCCTTTTAATTACTTACCGGTCTTGGAGCCGGCATGGCCCTTGAAGGTACGGGTGGGGGCGAACTCGCCCAGCTTGTGACCAACCATATCCTCAGTTACATACACAGGCACATGCTTACGGCCGTCGTGCACCGCGAAGGTGTGACCGACAAAATCAGGGAAAATGGTGGAGGAGCGGCTCCAGGTCTTCAGAACCCGCTTCTCACCGGCGGCATTCATCTCCTGAACGCGCTTCAGCAGAACAGGCAGGACATAAGGTCCCTTCTTAACACTTCTACCCATGTTCGTTCTCCTCTCTTAACCGTTCGCGCGCTTGACAATGAACTTGTCAGAGCGGTTGTGATGCTTGCGGGTCTTGTAACCCATAGCAGGCTTGCCCCAGGGGGTAACAGGGCCGGGACGGCCAACGGGGCTCTTGCCCTCACCACCACCGTGGGGGTGATCGCAGGGGTTCATAACAGAACCGCGAACGGTGGGACGCCAACCCATGTGGCGCTTGCGGCCGGCCTTACCGATGTTCACGTTCTCGTGATCCACGTTGCCAACCTGGCCGATGGTAGCGATGCAGTTCAGAGGGATGTTGCGCATCTCGCCGGAGGGCAGACGAACCAGAGCGTAGCCGTTCTCTTTCGCCATCAGCTGAGCCATGTTGCCGGCGCTGCGCACCAGCTGGCCGCCCTTACCGGGGTACAGCTCGATGTTGTGGATGATGGTACCAACAGGGATGTTGGCGAAGGGCAGAGCATTGCCGGGCTTGATGTCGGCGCTGGGGCCAGCCATGATCACATCGCCAACCTTCAGGCCTTCGGGAGCCAGGATGTAACGCTTCTCGCCGTCCTCGTACTGAACCAGAGCGATGTGAGCAGAACGGTTAGGATCGTACTCCAGGGTCTTTACAGTAGCGGGAACATCAAACTTGTTGCGCTTGAAATCGATCACACGGTACTTGGTGCGATTGCCGCCGCCGTGATGGCGAACGGTGATGCGGCCGGTGTTGTTGCGGCCGGAAGCCTTCTTCATGGGCTCCAGCAGGCTACGCTCGGGGGCCACTTTGCTCAGCACGCTGTAGTCAGTAACAGTCATACCGCGGCGGCCCGGGGTAGTCGGCTTATACTTCTTGATAGCCATTGCTATTCTCCTTTGTTACTTATGAATTGTTATCGGGGTCATATCCCCATACATGAGCCCTGCTCGGGCTCTTGGAAGAAATCGTTTGAAACGATCTCTTATACCATGCTCTCGAAGAACTCGATGCCCTTGCTGCCCTCTTTCAGGGTAACAACAGCCTTCTTCTTGGCGGCGGTGTAACCGCCGTGCATGCCCTGGCGGCGGTAACGGCCGCGCACGTTGATGGTGTTAACCTTCTCGACCTGGACGCCGAACAGCTTCTCAACGGCCTTCGCGATCTCTACCTTGTTGGCATCGGTGGCAACCTTGAAGGTGTACTTCTTGGAAGCAATGCCCGCCATAGAGTTCTCGGTAATGACAGGAGCCAGGATGATGTCTTGTGCAGTTTTCATTAGCCCAGAACCTCCTCAAGTTTCTTGGCCGCGTCTACGCTCAGGATGAACTTGTCGGCGTTCACAACGTCGTAGGTGTTCACGCTGGTAGCCACGGTGGTAACCACGCCGGGGATGTTGGCGGCGCTCTTCACGAGCTTAGCCTCGACCACGGGGGTAACGATCAGGGCCTTCTTGCTAACGCCCAGGGCGTTCAGCATGTTGACCACGGTCTTGGTCTTGTACTCGGCAACGCTCAGGTTGTCGACCAGGATCATGTCGCCGGCAGCAGCCTTGGCGCTCAGGGCGCTCAGGATGGCCAGACGCTTCACCTTGCGGTTGATGCGGTAGCTGTAATCGCGGGGCTTGGGGCCCAGAGCAACGCCACCGTGAGTCCACTGGGGAGCGCGGATGGAACCCTGACGGGCATGACCGGTGCCCTTCTGACGCCAGGGCTTACGGCCGCCGCCGCGAACCTCGCTGCGGGTCTTGGTGCTCTGAGTGCCCTGACGCTGGTTGGCCAGGAAGTTGACCACAGCGGCGTGCACAGCCTTCTCGTTGGGGGTGATACCGAACACGGCGTCGGAAAGCTCTACGGTGGAAACTTTCTTGCCGTTCATATCCAAAACGTCAAATTGTGCCATTGTGCTTTCCCTCCTTACGCCTTCACGCTATCGCTGATGCAAACCACAGCGCCCTTGGGGCCGGGAACAGCGCCTTTGATAGCGATCAGATTATTTTCGGCGTCTACCTTGACGACGGTCAGGTTCTGGATGGTAACCCGCTCGGCGCCCAGGTGGCCGGGCAGCTTCTTGCCCTTGAATACGCGGCTGGGAGTGGAGCAGGCGCCCATGGAACCCGCATGACGGGCAACGGGGCCGGTGCCGTGGCTCTCGCGCAGGCGATGGCCGTTCCAGCGCTTGATGGTGCCGGCGTAGCCCTTACCTTTGCTTACGCCAACTACGTCGATGTGGTCGCCAGCAGCGAACACGTCGGCCTTCAGGATATCGCCCACGTTCATGGCGCTGATATCCGCCAGGCGGAACTCACGCAGGGTCTTCTTGGGAGCAACGTCCGCCTTAGCGAAGTGGCCCTTGGCGGGCTTGTTTACGCGCTTAGCGGAAACTTCGCCGAAGCCCAGCTGAACTGCCTGATAGCCGTCGCTCTCAACGGTCTTCTTCTGCACTACGGTGCAGGGACCAGCCTCGATGACGGTTACGGGAACGACCTTGCCGTTCTCATCGAACAGTTGAGTCATGCCCAGCTTTTTGCCGATGATACCTTTTTGCATTTTTCTTTTCCTCCTATAAGGTTATTGGTTGACATCGTGAGTAACTTGGATGCCAACATGACCTCTCCGTTTGGATAGCATTTCGATCGATGTTGCCTTCATTGAATCCGGCAGTTGGCGGCACCAGAGCGGCCGCCCTTACCTGTTTAAATGTAAGCTTACAGCTTGATCTCGATGTCTACGCCAGCGGGGAGCTGCAGGCTCATGAGAGCCTCGACCGTCTTGTTGGACGGCTTCAGAATGTCGATCAGACGCTTGTGGGTGCGGGTCTCGAACTGCTCACGGCTGTCCTTGTCCTTGTGAACAGCACGCAGAATGGTGACCACTTCCTTGTCGGTGGGCAGAGGAATGGGGCCGGACACGCGAGCGCCGGTGCGCTTAGCGGTCTCCACAATCTTCTCAGCAGCACCGTCGATCAGCTGATGATCGTAGCTCTGCAAACGAATTCTGATTTTCTCTTTGACTGCCATTTTCGTCGCCTCCTGTAATTATTTGGTGCCTAGGCGGCCGATCAACTACTGAACACAGCGCCGGGTGTTTCACAATTTGGCACGATAAAAGCCGGTGAACCGCTTGGCAGTTCCCCCGGACACACTTCGGCAAATTGTGTTGGACATTGGTACGCCGCGCAGAATGCGACAGTGCACGTATCCCTTTGCTCTCAGTAATTCTTTCGCCCGGTTCTAGATCGGACATACTCCGCGGAAAAACCCGTCATGTGACGGCAACCTCCCGCATCAACGCATATCATGGCTTGCGCAGCTTGGTACACAAGCCATTTGCAGCCGAGACTTATTGTAGCACATGGATTCGCCCGTTGCAAGGGCTTTTTGTAAAAAAAATAAAATTTTTCAAAAGTTTTTCGGCTATATGCCAAACGTGTTTTAACATAGCCTTTTCCCTGCTCCAATCCAGAGGCGATGACCCCCGGCGCAGGGGGGTCTCTCTGCGCCGGGGGTGCTGCATCAATAATAGCTGCATCAATAATAATAGAAGGGCGAATCAAAGCCGTAGCCGTAACCGCCATGGCCGAATCCGCCGTAGCTCAAGCCGGTGAAATAGGCAACCAGACCAAAGAGCGCGATGCACAGGATCACACTGACCACTGTGCTCACCGCCACCAGAATCAGCTTGGCACGGGCCCAGTTGCGCTTGGTCATGCTGGTACCGCCGCCAAAGCTCCAGATCAGCAGCACCACCAGATTCACAATGGGAACGGCGGTGAGAATCAGGCTCCACAGCCACTCCAGCGTCTTGACCGGCGGTTCCGGCTCGTCTTCCGCCTTCGGGCCGGGCGCGGGCGGCACCTGGCGCTGGTAACGGGGCTCTCCATAAGACGGGGGCGGCGGGGTGGCCGGACCGCCTGTAACGCCTGCACCGAACTCCCAGGAGGCGCTGTGCTGCTCCGATGTGCTTTGGGGCTGCACCGGCTCCGCCTGCGCGGGCTGCGATTCAGGAGCAGGCTGCTCCGGCACAGGCGCGCCGCACACCGGACAGGTCAGGGTGTTCGGCTCCAGATAGCTGCCGCACTGTTTGCAATACATATTCCTTCCTCCTTCAGGTCGTTGTTCTCATCGCTTGGCCGGCTGTTCCCGCAGGCGTTCCTCGATGCCCTCCTCCGGGGTGATATAGCCGGTCTCATATTTTTCATAGAGCACCATGCCGGGCTTCAGGTCGCCGGTCTTGCGGATGTTCTTCACCTCGGTGTAGTCCACCGCCACCTTGGCGCCTCCCGCCAGGCTGGAATGCACCACCGCCAGCATGGCCGCTTCGTTCTGGGTGGTGAGGGGGATGTCTCTGCCCTCGCTCATCACCACGGTATGGCTTCCGGGCGCATCCTTCACATGGAACCACAAATCCTTGCCCCGGGCAGTGTGCAGGGTGAGCTTGTCGTTCTGCAGGTTGTTTCGACCCACCAGAATCAAAAAGCCGTCCGAAGAGCGGTAACGGTAGAAGTCCGCGGGCTTCTGCTTTTTGTCCCGAATCTTGTAATACTTCAGATAGCCCTGGCTTTTCAGCTCGGCGCGAATCTCGCCCAGTGCCTGCTCGCCAGTGGCGGTCTCCACCTCGTAGAGCACAGTGCCCAGGTATTCGATCTCCCGCTCGCCTTCCTCCAGCAGCTTTTTCAGCATCTTGGCTGCGGTCTGCTTTTTCTTGTATTCCTTAAAATACTTCTGGGCGTTGCCCACGCCGTTCAACCGGGCGTCCAGCGGAATCTCGATGGTCTGGCCATCGTAGTAGTTCAGCACCTGCACGCTGCGCATGCCCTTGTCCACCGCCCAGAGGTTGGCCTGCAGCAGCTCGCCGTACAGCCGCAGCTGGTCGGCCTTGCCGCTCTGGGCCAGCTCTTCCTTTCGGGCGGCCTGCTTGCGGATGGCCCGCTCGTGCAGGTTCTTCACAGTCTTGGCCAGATCCTTGCTTTTCTGGCGCAGCCGCTCGGCCCGGTCCTTGGTGGAGTAATAGCCCTCCAGCATGGTGCTGAAGCTGTCGTAATGGGTCAGGCGCTGCTCGCCGTACTGGGTCAGGGCGGTGAAGCTGAACTCCACCGGCTTACCGGTCTCATCGCAGGCCAGACAGGGCTTGCCGCCCGCCTCATAATCCGCCTTGATGCCGTCGATGGCGGCAATCAGCGCGGTTTTCTCGCTCTCGGTGAGCATATCCGCCTGAGCCGCGCTCTCTCCCAACGCCCGGAAGGCTGCCTCCCGGCAGACCACCGGACCTACACCGGCACAGCTGCGCATGAGCGCATCCGCCACCGGCAGATCCTTCTGGCAGGCGGCAGCCACCAGCCCGGCACTGCTCACCGCGAACAGATCCGGCTTGTTGGGCTTCTGGGGCAGAGTGTACGCCAGACCCGGCAGCAGCTGGCGAATCTGGGAATCCTCGAAATCCACTCGCTTGAGGGCGTCAATGATCCGGCCGTCCTGCACCAGCACCAGGTTGGAATAGCGGCCCATCAGCTCCACCACCAGGATGTTGCGGACCAGATCGCCCATCTCGTTGGTGCACTGGAACTCAAAGAAGACCAGACGGTCGCCCTGCTCCACCCGCAGGTCCACCAGGCGTCCGCCAGTCAGGTGCTTACGCAGCAGCATGCAGAAGCTGGGCGGCACCGCCGGGTTTTCAAAGGTGTCCTGGGTCAGGCAGGCGCGGGCGGAACCGCTGCGGGCGGAAAGCAGCAGCTTGAAGGTATCCGTCCGGGTGCGCAGTGTAATGACCACCTCGTCCCGGGTGGGCTCGAAGATCTTGTCGATCTTGGCATCCAGCAGGGTTTGTTTCAATTCGCGGGCCGCGAGGGCCAGCAATGCGGCATCCAATGCCATGGGTCTCACCTCTTTGTAAAAAAAGCGGCCGTGCCGGGCGGCACGGCCTGCTTGCAGTCAACTTGGTTCAATGGCCGCGCAGCGCCGCTTCGGCGGCGTCCACATCGGCCAGACCGGAAAATTCCATCGTGATGTTGCGGTGGCGGGTATGTCCCTTGTGATAATAGGTTTCCACCTGACCGTTGGAAAGGATCAGGTCGCCGGTCCCATCCTGATAATAGCGCTTTTCCACGCCCTGGATGGAATCCAGCTCCCAGGAGCTTACCCGTCCCCTGGTCACCACCAGCACCCGCTGATCGGTGATGGCGTAGACGATCTCCTCCGGCTTTGGCCCGCCCACCTGGGGGAACAACAGCTTGATGCCCACCAGGATGAACGGAATGCCGAACAACGGGAGCAGGATACCGAACAGCCCTGCACCCAGCGTGAGGGTCTGCAGCGCCATCAGCTCCCAGAAGCAGGCAAAGCCCAGGAAAAATAACGCAAACAGCTTGCCCGCGCCCCGGGGACCGTGCAGCTTTTTCGGGCTGCCGGACCAGAGCAGACGTTCGCCGGGAGCAATCTGGCGCTTCAGCAACGCCTGAGCACCGCTGGATGCCTCGCGAGACCGAGGCGGTTCCCCGGCTTCCCGCCCGGCTGCGGGCGATTCGCCAAACATTTCCTCGTTATATCCCACGCTGCTCTTGTCTTGCTCGTTCCACATGGCAGCTGCTCCTTCCTATTATAAATAAGAAAAGGGGTCCTTGTTGCGGCGGCTGCAGATCACCCGCAGCCCGTTGAAACGGCGGCTCAGATGATCCGCCAGCACCGGCACGATGGGAAATTCGGTGCTGTAATGCCCGGCCACGATCAGGCTCAGGCCCATTGCTCGGGCGTCGATGGCATCGTGGTGGCTGGCCTCGCCGGTGAGCAGAGCATCCGCTCCGGTGGCAGCCGCGTCCGCCAGCATACTGCCGCCGCTTCCGCCAATCAGTGCCAGCCGCCGGATGGGTTTGCCCGCATCTGCCAGCTTCACATGGGCGTTCAGACGGCTCTGGCACAAGGCGGCCAGCGTCTTTGCGTCAGTGGGCTCCACGCTGCCCACCCGGCCGACCCCCGCTTCACCGAAGGGTTCCGGGTTTTCTACCTCAAACAGCCGGGCCAGCACATCATTCACGCCGCCCTCTGCCGCATCCAGATTGGTGTGCATACAGATGGCGGAGATATTTTTCTTCACCAGGCGGAAGGCCACATCCCGCCGGGCAAGGGTGCGCAGCGGTTTGAAGATCACCGGGTGATGAGCCACGATCAGCTGGCAGCCCTGCAACTCCGCCTCGGCCACCACCTCATCGGTGATGTCCAGTGCCACCAGAACGCTGGTCACCTCGGCTCCACAGTCCACCAGCAGGCCCACGTTGTCCCAGCTTTCCGCCAGGTCCTTCGGGGCCAGCTGCTCCAGGCACTCACAGATCTCACGCACTCTTGCCATGTTGGGTCTTCCTCCTTCCTCCTTCATCCTTCGCCTTCCAGCTGCCGCAGCAGCTCGTCGGCGCGCCGGGCGGCTTCCGGGTCCTGTTCCAGCCCGCGCCGGAATTTTTCCAGCCGGTTCAGCTGCTGAGCCCTGTATTCCGCCGCGCCCTGCTGATCCTGGGTCAAGCCCAGCAGGCATTCCGCGTCGGTGGGCTGCCGGACCGTTCCGGTATACGCCGCGTCCATCACCGCATACCAGCGGTGCGCCGCACACACCAGACGCTCGGCGTTCAGCGAAAAGCCGTTTTCCCACAGCCAGCGCCGGAGTACCGGGGCCTTGGTGGCTGGGATCAGCACCAACTGGGTGCTCTCGTCCCGCACCCAGGGGGCAGCGGTGAGCATTTCGATGGCGGTCTGGGCGCTCACGCCCGCGATCACCACCGCCTGCGCCTCGCCGGGAGCCAGCACGCTCAGTCCGTCGCCCATGCGAAGCTCCACCCGATCCAGACAGCCCGCTTCCTCACAGGTCTTTTGGGCTGTGGAAAGGGGTCCGGGGCGAAGATCCGCCGCGATCACCCGCCGGGCACGGCCGGTGCAGGCCAGATAGGCCGACAGCTTGCCGTGGTCGCAGCCGATGTCCGCGGCGGTATCGCAGGGGCGGACCAGGTCTGCCGCCGCCTGCAGGCGTTCGTCCAGCTTGGGGGTGATCATTCGTTGCCGAAATGCTTGTTCAGCTTGGCCACCAGCTCGTCGGCATTGGTGCCGTGAACCATGCAGGCCTCCTCAATGGTCTCGCCGCGGGCAGAGGGGCAGCCCAGGCAGTGCATGCCGATCTCCAGGAAGAAGGGAGCCACGGTGCCGTCGGTATCCAGAATATCGCCGATGATGGTATTTTTGGTAATGATCATGATCTTCGATCTCGCTTTCCTTTATAAACTCGGGCAGCCGCGCAGGCCGCCGGTACTTATACTATACCCAATTTCTCCATATTTTGCAACCGTCAGGCCCCGCAAAACAGTGCAAAGCTTTCCATTGCAGCGGCTGCGCTGACAAACACCGCGGCCGCGCGAATGCCCCGGCTCACATCCCGCCGGGTGCAGAAGGCTCCCTGCTCGCCCAACAGCAGCAGGAACAGCGGAAGCACCGGCAGCAGGTAACGGCCCTGGATGCCGAACACGGTGGTTGCATTGATGGGTGTCCAGATCAGGGCAGCCGCCACCATGAGCAGCACCACAGACGCCGTCACCAGTCCCATGACCCAGCGAACCGGACGGCTCAGCCGCACCGGCTGCTCGTTCTGGCGCACCGAAGCGCATACCGGGACCAGCAAAAGAAGAATGGTTAAACTCCAGCTCAGAGCCAGCTTATGCACGATGGGTTCGCCGGGCAGCGCACCCACCAGTCCCTGCAAATAGACCGGCAGCTGATCCGTCACCGTGTTGGCCAGCAGCTTGATGGTCTGGCTGGGATGGCTGAGCATATAGCCGATGCTGAAGGTGTAGATGGATTCGCCGTTGGGCTGAATGCCCGCGGCGATTTCCTCCGGGGTCAGAGTCTGGCCGCTGTTGGCCAGCACCCAGAGCACAGTGGCTCCGCCCGCCAGCAGGATCAGCCCGCAGGCCCCAAGGGCCGCCCATTTGAACCAGCGTTTGTGATGCAGTTTATACCAGGCAGCCACGCATACCGCCGCCAGAAGCAGCGCGGGCAATATGGCAAGCTGGATACGCTCGGTATCCACACTGCGCAGCATATACGCCATGGTGGTACCGTTGGCTGCCAGCCAGCCGATCAGAGCTACCGCGCATACAAACGCCTTGAAGATGCGGCTGCGCAGCCTGCCGCCCAGGTTTTCCGCCTTCATCGGGAAGACCAATGCAACCATGCCCAGGTAGATCGCCTTGGCCGGCGCCAGCAGTGCGGCCAGAACCAGCAGTACCGCCTGGCGAACAAAGCTCACCGGCTTATCCTCCGTTATTCCGGCAAAGCACAGAGCCGTGAACAAAAAGGCCATGCCCAGGACCATGGTATCCGCCGAGAAACTGCCTGCCAGCGAAAGGCCCATGGGCAGCAGCGCCGCCGCGCTGAAAATCTCCTTGCTGCCCCGGGGCGCGGCGCTCACCGCCAGCGCTGCCAGCGCGGTGTAGGCCGCCACGCTGAACAGCCGCCCCATCAGCAGCATAGGATAAAAGCCCAGACCAATCAGCCGGGCCAGCAGGATACCCAGTGCCTGGGGCAGATACTGCACTGCCTGCGGGTTGGCCGGAGCCACCACCTCCACCTCTTTGGTGAGCTGGCCGCTGTTGCCAAAGCCGCCCGGATGATCCAGGATCTGCTTATAGCCGAACACTCCGATCTCTCCGGATCGGTCCCGCATGTATCCCGCGTCGCATTCCCGCATGGGAAGTGTGTAGACCTCGCGGCCCCAGTCGTCGTAATCCACCTGGACGCCGGGCTGCCCCATCATCCGGCTGGCCATAGAATAGCCTCCCGCCAGATGGGTGTATTCGTCCGGTCCGGCCATGGGGGGTGTGATCAGCGCCCAGCCCAGACCAAGAACCGCCGCCGCATAGGCCACACAGGCCGGTGCGGACGCCTTTTTCCAGAAGATCAGCCACCAGGCTCCCATCACCGCCGCAAACAGCACCGCCGCCACCGGACCGCACAGCCACAGACCGATATTTCCGCTGTAGTTGGTGATATACTGCAGCGCCGCAGTAGCGCCGCCCTCCGGCTGTACCGTTCCTCCTTCCAGCGGGAAGGCCGGGTTCGCCGCATTGGCACTGATCGCTGCATTCGGGTCCAGCACCAGAGGGATCTGATTTGCATCCAGTTCTGCCTCCTTGGGCATGGGACCTGTACCATAGATAAGGCCCAGCACATCCTCTGCCGTGGCCGGTTCATAATAAATATGAAGGGTATAGTGGGTGGCGTCCTTTTCCGGGAAGACCGGCTGCTCAAACACGATGCCCTGGAAGTCCAGCCCCAGAATCTCGGTCATATCCAGCACCGCGCCGGTCAGCCGCTGGCCGTTTTCGTCCAACAGGTCCACATACAAGGTACCGTGTACCACCCGGTCCAGGCTGGAAAAATACAGCCGCACACCGTAAAGCGGGGTATCAGGTCCGGCCAGAATTCCTTGCGTCCATCCCTGGGACGGGTCCGCCGCCAGCATCACCTGGTCCTCGGCGTAATAATCATGCACCTGATAATATTCCGATTGGCCGTTCACAGTGTGAATCACATTGTAGCTGGTCCAGGCCAGGGCCAACGCTGTGACCGCAGCCACCAGAACACCCGCGGCGGCCAGCCGCCAGCGCTTACAAGCTGTTTGGTTCCATGCCATAACAGAGCTCCTCCGTTTTCCGGCAAAAGGCCGGTTTTGGTTTCAGACAGGGCGCGCCGCACCTGCCTGCTCTTACATTATTATATATTATATACAGACAGACCGATCAGCACCGTTCTGCCGCCTGTTCATTGTACCGTAAATGCCCTCAAAGCACAAGGCCGTGCCCTGCGCACAGAAAAAGCCCCCGGCTTTTGCCGGGGGCTTTGGATCGCAAAGAGACGAAAACGGATCAGCCGTTCTCCTTCATCTTGGCGAAGCACTCGCTGCAGTATACGGGGCGATCCTCGCGGGGCTGGAAGGGCACGCGAGCAACTTTGCCGCAAGCGGCGCAGGTAGCCTCGAACATTTCGCGGGTGCCGCGGGTGGCGTTCTTGCGAGCGTCACGGCAAGCCTTGCAGCGCTGGGGCTCGTTCTCAAAGCCACGGCTGGCGTAGAACTCCTGCTCGCCGGCGGTGAATACAAACTCCTTACCGCAGTCTTTGCATACCAGGGTCTTATCTTCGTACATGCTAGATTCTCCTCTGCATTCTGTTTTTTTGCCCGCGGAAGGATTTCAACCGACACCTTTGGAATTGACCAATGCTCTAAATGTTAAGCTACAGGGGCATATATACTTATGGGGCATCGCCCATAATTCAAAAGAAAAAGTTTCAGCCGCGCGCCTCTTTCAGCTTGCGGCGCAGACGGGAAAGCGCGTTCTCCACTGATTTGGGGCTTCGATTCAGCGCCTGAGCGATCTGCTCGTAGCTACAGCCGCTCAAAAACAGCTCCAGCACCTCCTGCTCAAAGGGGGAAAGCCGGGTTTGAATGGTCTGCAGGGTGTCCTGCAGCTGCTCATTCTGAATGGCCAGTTCCTCCGGGCCGGGAGCGGTGTTCTCCTCGCTGAGGGGAACGCTCTGGTTGAGCGGACCGTGCTTTTTGCGGCCGGCCGCCCGCCTTGCGGTGCGGATCGCATTCTGGATGCAGCGGCCCGCGTAAGTGCCAAACGAGGCCCCTTCACCGGGACGGTAGCTGCGGATGGCGGCAAACAAGCCGATGATTCCCTCCTGCACCGCATCGTCCAGATCGAGCCCGGGGCAAACCCCTGCGGCCGCATGGCTGCGGATCACCGGCATCATGTGGGCAAGCACAGCGGCCAGCGCAGCTTCCTGCCCTGTCTTGGCCTGCTCAAGCAATTCTGGAGTGATCTGAGTCATACGCGGCGACCTGAACCGGCCTACGCGCCGGACCTCTATGTGACATAATAAAAGCATACCGTTTTGCCCAACGTTTGTCAAATGGGATTATCGACAACTTTTGGAGCAATTTCACAGGCAAATTCACCAATTCCCTATCTTCTTTGTGCGGTTTGGTAAATATCTTCCTGTTTGTTATCACTGTATCACAGAAAAGTCTTCAGGTCAATGAAAAAATAGTGACAGTTTCCCCGTTTTTATGCATAAAAATCTCAAGTCTCACAATGTGATATTCAGAAAACCTGCCTGAATTCTAGGGAATTTCGGTTCCATTCCTGCGCAATATATCTTTATCCGGGGCCGTTCTTTCCATTTGGCATCATCAAAATGTTGGATTTCAAACATACATGTTTTCAAAAATGCATTATCATTAGAGCAGCTTTCCGGCAGATAAAGCCTTTTATGCCGGTTGCTTTTTCACTAAGAACGCTCCGGCGTTCCCTTCATTCCCCATCCATAAGGAGATTTGACCATGGAACAGAAAATGTTTTGTTATCAGTGCCAGGAAACCGCCGGCTGCAAGGGCTGTACCCTTTCCGGCGTGTGCGGCAAGACCCCCGATGTGGCCGCTATGCAGGATCTGCTGGTGTACGCCAGCAAGGGCATCAGCGCGGTGACCACCGCCCTGCGCAGCGAAGGCAAAGAGGTGCCTTCTCACATCAATCATCTGATTACTCTGAATCTGTTTGCCACCATCACCAACGCCAATTTTGATAAAGAAGCCATCGTGGCCCGCATTCATGCCACTCTGGATGCAAAGCAGGCTCTGCTGGCTCAGCTGAATAACCGCACCCCCCTGCCCGAGGCCGCTCTGTGGGACGGCAGCGGCGACTGGGAGCAGAAAGCCCGTACCGTGGGCGTACTGGCCACCGAAAACGAGGACATCCGTTCCCTGCGTGAACTGATCACCTACGGCCTGAAGGGTCTTTCCGCCTATTCCAAGCATGCCAACGCTTTGCTGGAGGAGGACCCGGAGCTGGACGCCTTCCTGCAGCGGGCTCTGGCTGCCACTCTGGACGACAGCCTCACTGCCGAGGAGCTGACCGCGCTGGTTCTGGAAACCGGAAAGCAGGGTGTGACCGGCATGGCTCTGCTGGACAAGGCCAACACCACCGCCTACGGAAACCCGCAGATCACCCGGGTAAACATTGGCGTGGACAAGAACCCCGGCATCCTGGTTTCCGGCCACGACCTGCGGGATCTGGAGATGCTGCTGGAGCAGACCCAGGGCACCGGCGTGGATGTATACACCCATTCCGAGATGCTGCCCGCCCACTACTACCCCGCCTTCCGCAAATATCCCAACTTTGTGGGCAATTACGGCAACGCCTGGTGGAAGCAGAAGGAGGAGTTCGAGAGCTTCAATGGTCCCATCCTGATGACCACCAACTGCATTGTACCGCCCAAAGCCAGCTACAAGGATCGGCTGTACACCACCGGCGCCGCCGGTTACCCTGGCTGCAAACACATTCCCGGTGAGGCAGGCCAGACCAAGGACTTCTCGGCCATCATCGAGCAGGCCAAGACCTGCCCGGCTCCCACCGAAATCGAGACCGGCGAGATCGTGGGCGGCTTTGCCCATGCGCAGGTGCTGGCTCTGGCCGACCAGATCGTGGACGCGGTGAAGAGCGGCGCCATCAAAAAGTTCGTGGTCATGGCAGGCTGCGATGGCCGCGCCAAAAGCCGGGACTACTACACCGAGTTCGCCAAGGCGCTTCCCCAGGATGCCGTGATTCTCACTGCGGGCTGCGCCAAGTATAAATACAACAAGCTGCCCCTGGGCGACATCGGCGGCATTCCCCGGGTACTGGATGCCGGTCAGTGCAACGACTCCTACTCTCTGGCTGTGATCGCACTCAAGCTGAAGGAGGCCTTCGGCCTTTCGGACATCAACAAGCTGCCCATCGTTTACAACATTGCCTGGTACGAGCAGAAGGCGGTAATCGTGCTGCTGGCGCTGCTGTATCTGGGTGTAAAGAACATCCATCTGGGTCCCACGCTGCCCGCCTTCCTGAGCCCCAATGTGGCGAAGCTGCTGGTGGAGCAGTTCGGCATCGCGGGCATCGACACCGTGGAGGAGGACCTGGCCCTCTTCTTCGGTGAGAATGCCTGATCCTTTTTTCAAAATACAGCCATAAAAACGCCGGGCTTTCCGATCAATCGGGAAGCCCGGCGTTTCTTATCGTCTTTTTTCCATCACAAAATTGCGCAGCAAGATTCCCTTGCGCTCCACCTGCTGCTCCTTCACCACCACATATCCCCGCCCCTCAAAAAAGGGGCGGGCGGTGATGGAGGCATGGGTAACGATGGTTCCGCTCACGGCCCGCTCCAGTCGGTCACAGAGTGCAGTGGCAACGCCCTGCTTCTGGTAGTCCTTGTGCACATACAACCGGTCCAGATAGCCGGTGGCGTCCATATCGCCAAAGCCGACGATTCGTTCCCCTTCCAGCGCCACCAGACTGAAATGCTCCTGCAGCGACCGATCCCACCGTTCCAGATCAGGCTTCCCATCCGCCCAGGCGTCCAGCTGAGCCGCGGTGTAATCCTTACAGTTGACAGTGTGCACCGTGTCATAAAACAGCCGAGTAAGCTCCTCGCAGTCTCCCGGCCGGTATTCCCGGATCTCCATTTTCTTCTCCCCTTTGAGCGTTTTGAGGGCAGTTTTACCCGCCCCATGCTTTGCTTTTATTATAGCGCGGCAGTACCCTTTGGGGGAAGTTCCGGCGGCAATTCTCTTCTGTCCGGCCGGTGATTTTCTCTGCGGCCTCAGAAATTCAGGTACAATCAGTAATTCCTGTATCAAGAAATACTTTTCGTAGTTGAATTTTATGCTGTTGAGTCCGAGACCTGCCCCCGATGCGGCAATCACCGTCGCGCAGTGCGGTGCAGGATCATAGCCTCCCAGGGGCGCAGCGTGTCCGCCCGGTCAGAGTAGTTGGAAATCAGCACCTGGGCATCCTGCCACAGAGCAGGCAGAGTCCAGCGAGTCTCGCCGCCGCCGAAATTGCATACCACCAAAATCTGCTCCTCCCCGGTGCCGCGCTGGTAAACAAACAGGTTGGGATGCTCTTCCTCCAGCAGGGTAAAATCCCCTTCCACGAATACCGGGTATTCCTTGCGCAGGGCAATCAGCTTTTTGTAATGCCAGAATACCGAGTCCGGGTCCGCCAGAGCAGCCTCTGCATTGATGGCCGTGTAGTTGGGGTTCACCGGCAGCCAGGGGGTGCCGGTGGTAAAGCCTGCGTTTGCTTCACTGCTCCACTGCATGGGGGTGCGGGCGTTGTCCCGCCCTTTGGCATAAATGGAACGCAGGACTTCTTCCTCCGGGTAACCCTCAGCCATCCTCTTTTTATACATATTGCGGATTTCCACATCCTGGTACTGCTCCAGCGGCAGGCGGATATTGGTCATGCCCAGCTCCTCGCCCTGGTAAACGTAGGGCGTGCCCTGCATGCCGTGCAGCATGGTGGCCAGCAGCTTTGCGGACTGCACCCGGTATTCGCCGTCGTCGCCCCAACGGGAAACGATGCGGGGCAGGTCGTGGTTGTCCAGGAACAGGCTGTTCCAGCCGCAGCCGTGCAGACCCTGCTGCCAGCGAGCGTAGCTTTGCTTCATCTTCACGAAGGGCAGCGGTGCCAGGTCCCATTTGTCCTTGCCGGGCTGCTGGTCCAGCACCATCTGTTCAAACTGGAACACCATGGAAAGCTCACTGCCGTCCGGCGCGCTGTACAGCTTTGCCCGGGGGATATCCGCTCCCCAGGCCTCGCCCACCGTCACAAGGCAGCCCTTCTGGAAGGTCTCGGCACTCAGCTCCCGCAGGAACTCATGCAGGCGAGGACCGTTGCCGGTGATCTTGTTGTCCGGCTCCTTGGCGATCTGGTCGATCACATCCAGCCGGAAGCCCTCCACGCCCTGCTCCATCCACCACAGGATCATATCGTAGATCTCGCGGCGCAGCGCCGGGTTCTCCCAGTTCAGGTCCGGCTGCTGGGGTGCAAACTGGTGGAAGTAATACTGCTCCACCTCCGGCACCCACTCCCAGGCCGGACCGCCGAAGGTGGCCTGCATATCGTTCGGGAACTTGTCAGGGGTACCATCCCGCCAGACGTAGTAGTCATGGTAGGGATTGTCCCGGCTGGTCTTGGCCTGCAAGAACCAGCGGTGCTGGTCCGAGCTGTGATTCAGCACCAGGTCCATCATGATGCCGATGCCCCGCTTTTTGCCCTCCTGGATCAGCTGACGCATATCGTCAAGGTCACCGAACATGGGGTCGATGGCCCGATAATCCGAAATGTCGTAGCCGTTGTCCACCTGGGGAGAGGCGCACACCGGCGACAGCCAGATCACGTCGATGCCCAGCGTTTGCAGATAGTCCAGCCGCTTAATGATGCCTTGCAGATCGCCCACACCGCTTCCGGTGGTATCCTGGAAACTTTTGGGGTAGATCTGGTAGGCAACGGCGGATTTCCACCAGTCCTTTTTGGTTTTGTCCAGCATTGTGGTTCCTCCTTACCGCGCTCCGGCCTGCGCCTGGCCGAGCAGTATCGTTTTTATTATCCTATCATAATCCGCGAACTCGCAAAAGAGGTCGCAATCCGGCTTTTCCGTCACCCCGTCGGTGTTCAAAAAGCAGGTACGCATCCCCAGCGCCCGGGCGGGGGCGATGTCGTCGTGGATGCTGTTGCCCACCATCATCACCTGACCGGGCGGGCAGCCGCATTCCTGTAAAACCAGACCGAAATAGTTCGGCGAGGGTTTTTTCACGCCCCAGTCGGAAGAGAGGAAGATCCGGTCGAACCGGCCGCACAGCTCCAGCATGGTCATCTCCGGCCAAGTGAACAGCCGCTGCGCGTTGGACAGCAGAAACACTTTCTTCCCCGCGCCGCGCAGCGTGTCCAGCATCTGGTGCACACCGGGGTACAGCTCCGCCTGATCGGTGGCACAGGCCCGCAGCAGCATTCCCGCGCCGCGTACCATTTCACCGGTCACCCAGGGAGCCCCCTTTTTGCGGAACAGCGCTTCCAGCACCTGCTCCAGCGCCACCTCGCCGCAGCCGGAGCCAAAGCGTGCATCCGTCGCTCGCTGACGGCGGCGCACCTCGGTCCGATAGGCCCGGCGCAGCTGGTCCGGGCCGTCGTACTGCGCCCCGTGATAGCCGTAATAGAAGATCATCGGCTTCCAGACCCGCTCCAGGTCCTCCTCATCGGTATGAATGCGAATCAGGGTGCCATACAGGTCAAACACCACCGCACGGATCGTTTCCATCGGTTTCCTCCCATCTGTTTTATTCGGTCATGCGGCGAATACACACGCCGCCGGATGCGAGGATGTTATCCCGCAGGCCACGGCAGAAGAGGTTCTGCCCCTCTCCGGGCAGCTTCCAGGACGTTTCGCCGCAGTTGAGCAGCACTTCCACATCGCCCCGCCGGTAATGTACGTTCCGGCCCTCCGCTTCGGTCTCCACGAAACAAAGCTCGCTTTCCCGCAGTTCAGGCAGGGTACGCCGCAGCCGAATCAGCTCTTTCAACCGGTGAATGCGCTGACTGTTTTCCGGTTCCTCCAGCCGGTCCCAGGGTATGCAGCGGCGGCAGTCCGGGTCGTGCCCTCCCGGCAGGCCGATCTCGGTACCGTAATAGATGCTGGGGCTGCCCGGCAGGGTGAACAGCATGGCAAGCTGCTGAAAAAATGCATCCTCACTGCCCGCCCGGGTGAACAGCCGGTCGGTGTCGTGGGAATCCAGCAGATTGAACATCACCTGCCCGGTCTGGCGGCGGTACATGCCCATGCAGCGGTACAGGTCCCAGGCCAGTGTGCGGGCGGTTCTGTCTTTATTGGCAAAGAAACCCTTCACCGCCTGCTGCAGCGGGTAGTTCATCACCGCGTCATACTCGTCGCCCTCCAGCCAGGGGGAGGCATCGTGCCAGATCTCTCCCAGCAGGTAAACGTCCGGGCGAATAGCCCGCAGCCGCCGGTGCAGTTCCTTCAAAAGCCGGTGGGATACCTCATTGCCCACGTCGAAGCGAATGGCATCCACGCCGTATTCCCCCACCCAGCGCTCACACAGGCCGCAGACATACTCGATGACCTCCGGCTCGTTGGTGTTCAGCTTGGGCATGTTGGGTGCAAAGGCGAAGGAGTAATAGCGGCTGTCCCGGGTGTCCCGTCCGGGGGCCGGGGCGGGCCAGCGATTTACCATGAACCAGTTCCAGTAACGGGAGGCCGGACCCTTTTGCAGTACGTCCTGCCAGGGAGCGAAACTGGCCCCGCAGTGGTTGAACACCGCATCCAGCATCACCCGGATGCCCCGCTCGTGGGCGGATTTCACCAGGTGAGCAAGGTCCTCATTGGTGCCGAAGTCCGGGTCCACGGTCTCGTAATCCCGGGTGTCGTATTTGTGCACCGAGTCCGCCGCGAAGATGGGGTTCAGATACAGCCCGTTCACTCCCAGCCCGGCCAGATAATCCAGCTTTTCGCAGATGCCCGGCAGGTCGCCGCCGAAGCGTTCCTCATTGGTCACGGGGCCGGTGCGCCAGGGGGTCTGGCAGTTGCTGGCCCCGCTACGGCAGAACCGGTCCGGGAAGATCTGATACCACACCGTGTCCCGCACCCACTGAGGCGGGGCGGGAATGTCCGCCGGGTTCATCCAGGGCTGATGGAACGCCGCCGGGCGCTCCTCTTTTTGGTTTTGCTCCGGTGTGCAGAAGCCGTCCTCTCCGTAGAACCAGACCTCGCCGCTCTGATGCAGCTCAAAATAGTAGCGGCACCGCTTGTAGGGCGGCCGGATGGCAGAGCTCCACCACAGGCAGTGTTCCAGCCGCAGCGGGCCGGTGATTTCCTGACGCTGGCCCTTCCAGCGCTCGGCGCCGCCCAGAATACCCGCCTCAAAGGGGTCTCCCCAATGCAGGAAGACTCGCTCTACCTCAGGGCCGGTCTGCAAACGCAGAACCAGTTCGTCCGGATTTAGTGCATAGCTATAAGGGGCCTGAGCCCGGTGAAAGACCGCCGCAAAATTCATTTTGCTTCCCTCCGCTGTAAGATGGCGGGCCGCAGCACATGCAGTGCACGGGCCGCTTCGTCAAAGCCGGTGAGCCGCCACTCCCAGTTGGGGGAGCCCACGGTGCCGGGGGTATTCATGCGGGCGCTGGCGTTCAGCTCCATGATATCCTGTGCGGGCAGGATGGTCCAGTCCGCCGGGCTGGCCAGCGCGCAGCGGTTCAGCCGCTCCACCACGCTGCCGGTGCCGAAGCCCTGCCGTTTCAGCCAGCGGCGCAGCTTGCGCCGGTGCGCGACAGGCAGGCTCTCGTACCATTCCTTCAAGGTGGCGTTGTCGTGGGTGCCGGTGTAATGGATCTGGCAGGCCCGATTCGAGCCGGTGTCCTCCACATATTTGCCGGAGGCATCCAGCACAAATTCCAGCACCTTCATTCCTTTTAAGTGGTAGTGGTCCCGTAGCTCCAGGACCTCCGGGCGCAGATCGCCCAGGTCCTCCGCCACCAGTTCCAGACCCGGAATTTTTTCATACAGGGTATCCAGCACCGCATAGCCCGGCGCTTCGATCCACTCGCCCTCAATGGCAGTGGGGCAGCTGGACGGAATCTTCCAGTAGGTGTCGAAGGCGCGGAAGTGGTCGATGCGGATGATATCGAACAGCTTCTGATTGTAGCCGATGCGCTCCACCCAGAAGGCAAAATCATCCTGTTGCATCTTTTCCCAGTTATAGATGGGATTGCCCCACCGCTGGCCGGTGGCGCTGAAATAATCCGGCGGCACCCCGGCGATGAAGGTGGGGCGGCCGTCCTCATCCAGCAGGAAGTTCTCCCGCCCGGCCCAGACGTCCACCGAGTCCACACCCACATAGAAGGGCACATCGCCCATGATGCGCACGCCCTTTTGATGGGCATATTCCCGCACAGCCTTCCACTGGTTCAAAAACTGATACTGCAAAAAGCTGTGGTAGGCGATTTCTTCCGCAAACTCACTCAGGTCCCCCTGCCGGGTCTGCGGCCAGTCCCGCTGCCACTGGGGCCATTCCAGCCAGCAGCGACCCTCGTTTGCCTTTTTGAAGGCCCGGAAGACACTGTAGTTTTTCACCCAATCCTGCCGGGCGAAGGCGTTGTAGTCCTCGTCCGGTTGGAAGGCGGCACAGGCGGCGCGCAGCAGCGGCTCCTTCCAGGCGCGCACTGCCTCATAGTCCACCCGGCCCGGGTTGGCCCCGGCAAATTCCGGCACCTCGGGCAAAAGGCCCTGCTGTGCCAGCAGCTCCAGGCTCAGATAAAGCTCATCCCCCGCGCAGGAGGAATAAGGCTGATAGGGGGAGTTGCCGTAACCGGTGGGGTTCAGGGGCAGAATCTGCCAGATACTCACCCCGTTTTCGGCCAGCAGGTCGATCCACTCATATGCCGGCCGGCCCAGCTCCCCCACCCCGGTGCGGGATGGGAGAGAGGATACCGCCAGCAGAATTCCTGTTTCTTTCATTCGATCGTCCTCACAGATGCCAGATGTCCCGGTTGTACTCGGCGATGGTGCGGTCGGAGGAGAAGAAGCCCGCCTTGGCGATGTTCACCAGGGTCTTGCGGCTCCAGGCCAGCTCATCCTCGTAATCCGCCAGCATCTCTTCCTTCTTCTGAATGTATTCCTTCACGTCCAGCAAGGTCATGAACCAGTCCTTGCCCACAATCTCCTTATACAGGCGGCACAGGCTCTCCACATCGCCGATGCGGATCATCTTTTTGTCGATGATGAAGTCCACCAGACGGGCGATCTCCTCGTCACCGTCGTAGAGGGCGGCGGAGGAATAGGCCTGCTCGTCGTACAGGCGGATGACCTCCTCGGAGCTCTTGCCGAAGGAATAGATGTTCTCCTCGCCCACCAGCTGGGCGATCTCCACGTTTGCGCCATCCCGGGTGCCCAGGGTAAGCGCGCCGTTGAGCATGAACTTCATGTTGCCGGTGCCGGAGGCCTCCTTGGAGGCCAGGCTGATCTGCTCGGAAATATCGCAGGCAGGAATCAGCTTTTCCGCCTTGGTCACGTTGTAGTTTTCCACCATGACCACTTTCAGATAGGGGCTGACCTGCGGGTCGTTTTCGATCAGCTGAGACAGGCAGAGGATCAGATGGATGATGTCCTTGGCGATGGTGTAGGCGGGAGCAGCCTTTGCGCCGAAAATCATGGTGATGGGCCAGGCGGGAAGCTTGCCCGCCTTGATCTCCAGATACTTGTAGATGGCATACAGAGCGTTCATCTGCTGGCGCTTGTACTCGTGCAGGCGCTTGACCTGAATATCGAAGATGGAATCGGCGTTCAGTTCCACGCCCTGGGTGGTTTTGAGGTAGCGGGCAAGCGCCTGCTTGTTTTCGGTCTTGATGCGGCGCAGCTGGTGCAGCACCTCTTCATCGTTCTGGAAGTCCAGCAGCTTTTCCAGCTCTGCCGCGTCCTTTTTGAAACCGGGGCCGATCAGACTCTCGATGAAGGCGGCCAAAGGCTGGTTGCAGTGGAGCAGCCAGCGGCGGAAGGTGATGCCGTTGGTCTTGTTGTTGAACTTTTCCGGGTACAGCTCGTAGAAGGGCCGCAGCTCGGATTCCTTCAGAATCTCGGTATGCAGAGCGGCCACGCCGTTCACGCTGTAGCCGTAGTGGATGTCGATGTGGGCCATGTGCACCCGGTCCTGATCGTCCAGAATGGCAACCCGGGGATCGGCGCTCACCTGCTTTGCCCGCTTGTCCAGCTCCTCGATGATGGGCACCAGCTGAGGCACCGCCTTGCGCATAAAGTCCATGGGCCACTTTTCCAGCGCCTCGGCCAGAATGGTGTGGTTGGTGTAAGCGCAGGTCAGGCTCACCTCGCGGATGGCATCGTCCATACTCATGCCCTCGGCGGTGAGCAGGCGGATCAGCTCGGGGATGATCATGGTGGGGTGGGTGTCGTTGATCTGCGCCGCCACAAACTCGTGCAGCTTCTCGATGCTGCCGCCCCGCTCCCGGGTCTCTTTCAGGATCAGCTGAGCGGTACTGCTCACCAGGAAGTACTGCTGGTACACCCGCAGCAGACGGCCCGCCTCGTCGCTGTCGTCCGGGTAGAGGAACAGGGTCAGGTTGCGGGCAATATCGCTCTTATCAAAGGCGATGCCGTCCCCAATGATGGATTCGTCCACCGTCTCCACATCGAACAGGTGCAGGCTGTTGCGTCGGCCGTTGTAGCCGGGCACTCCCACGTCGTACATCACCGAGCGCAGCGAAAAACCGCCGAAGGGCACGGTGAAGCGAACGCCGGTGTCGGTGAGCCAGCTTTCCGGGGTGATCCAGGGATTCTTTTCTTCCTTCTGCTTGTTGTTCTCCAGCTTCTGGTAGAACAGGCCGTCGTGGTAGTTCAGGCCCGCGCCGTCGCCGCACAGGTTCAGCGTGGCGATGGAATCCAAAAAGCAAGCCGCCAGTCGGCCCAGACCGCCGTTGCCCAGCGAGGGCTCGTTCTCCGCTTCCTCGATCACGGTGAGCTCGCGGCCGTGCTTTGCCAGCAGCTCTTTCGCCTCATCAAACAGACCCAGATTGATCAGGTTGTTGCTGAGCAGCTTGCCGATCAGAAACTCCGCCGACACATAATACAGCTTTCGCTTGCCCTCAGTGCGGGGCATCGCGGCCAGCTGCTCCTTGGTGTAGAGCATCAGCGCGGTGTAGACCTGCTGATCGGTGGCGGTGTCCAGATTTTTGCCGTAGTGCTTGTTCAGAATGCTCTGCAGTCTCTGTTCCATATACCTTTCCCTCTCGTTTCTCTCAGTGTTCCAGTTGGGGGCGTTCCAGGGCTTCGTATACCCGCAACAGCTCGCCCACGCTCCACGCCTGGGCAAAGCAGCCCCGGGAAGCGGTGGGGTTTTCCCCGTCGTAAATTTCCGGCAGTTGACCGGCGCACCCCTCTCTGAGCGCCGGTTCCAGTGCAGCCAGCTGCTGCTTCACCTGCCGTTTTGCCTGTGCTGAATATTCGTTTACCTTTAAATAGGCCAGATACCAGGCCCCCAGCGGGAAGGGCCACACCGTTCCCTGATGGTAGGCCAGATCCCGCTGCTGCTGCGGTCCGCCGTAGGTGGGATGGAATTCCGCATCCTCCGGCGAAAGCGTCCGCAGGCCCACCGGCGTGTACAAATGGCGAAAAACTGTTTGCACCACCTGCTTTTCCTGCCGAGGTTCCAGCATGGTGAAGGGCATGGATACCGCCCAGATCTGGTTGCAGCGAATCTGCTCGTCGGCCTTTGTGCCGGACACCAGGTCTTTCAAGTATCCCTTGTCCTCCATCCAGAACTGGCGCACAAAGCTTTCCCGTACTTTTTCCGCCAGCTCGCCGTAGCTCTGCCCGGCTTCTCCCATCTCGGGGGCCAACCGCTCCATAATCCGCAGCGCGTTGTACCAGTAGGCATTGATCTCCACCGGCTTGCCGTGGCGGGGCGTGGGCAGGATGTCGCCGATGCGCACATCCATCCAGGTCACCTGGTCCAGCCCCTGCCCGGCGGCGATCAGGCCGTCCGGCTCCATATGGATGCCGAACTCCGTACCGCTTTGATACCCCTCTATGATTCGTTTCATCACCGGCCAGGCCTTTTGCACAAAGGCTTCGTCACCGGTATAAGCCCGGTAGAGCCAGATGCAATTGATGAAGAGCAGCGCCGCGTCCACCGTGTTGTACATGGGCTCGTTGCCCCCTTCCGGAAAGAGGTTCGGCATCAGGCCGCCCCGCTCATGCTCCAGGAAGGTGGTGAGGATGCTCTTTGCATCCTCGTACCGGCCGGTGGCCAGGGTGCAGCCGGGCAGGGCGATCATGGTATCCCGTCCCCAGTCCTCAAAAAAGGGGTAGCCCGCCAGAATCGTTTTTGCCCCGGTGGAGGCCCGCTGGGTGATGAAAGCGTCGGCGCTCACCGCCAGCTGACGGGCCGCCGGATGGCGGAAGCCGCTCTGCTGTTCCAGCGCCCGCAGCCGCTTTTTGGCGTTTTGCAGCACCCTGCCCGCGGCGGGCAGCTCCTGCTCCAGCGAGAACACCATATCCAGTGTTTTCTCCGCTCCTGCCGGAACGGTAATGGAAAGCTGCACATTTGATGCCGTGTGCCCGGCGGCCCGGCGGCCGTCGCAGGCGTCATAGGCATACCAGAGCGTCTGGCGGCGCAGGGATGTTTCCTGCAAGCGACCATTGGTGCCGATGTGCAGCCGCAGCCCGGCGGATTCCACCGCGCCCTCCCGGAAAACAAATCGCTGCCGGGCGCTCAGATCCTTGCCCTTGGGCACGAACTGCATCCAGGGTGTGACGGTGAGCGTACAGTCCGCGCCGGATTCATTGCCGATGCGGTAGCGCACCGCAAGGGTGTTGCGCTCCCAGTCCAGCGCCAACTCCTTTTCCACCCGCACACCGTTCAGCTGATACCACCAGTGGGGCAGGCCGTCCACCTCCATGCTGCACATATGTTTCCAGCCCTCCTCCGCCGGAAGGCCCCGGAACTGCTGGCTGGACAGATGCTCCGCCCCGCCCTCGGTCTCCAGAACCTCCTCCAGCCGGTGGATCAGGTTCCAGCGGTGGTTGGGCGCCTGGGTGCAGGCCATCAGTACCGCGTGGTCATTGCGGGCGGCGGCTCCGGTGATGGTCTGAGAGGAAAAGCCGCCCAGACCGTTGGTCACCAGCCAGCAGCTTTCCTGCCCGCGTTCCTGACTGCGAAAATCCTGTTTTCCATATATAAACCGCATTGGTTTCCCCTCTTATAATTGTGTTGTTATCGTTTGCCCAGGATCATCGCGGCCATGGGCTGCACCTGCACGTTTTGCACAGCGGGGTGCTCCTGCCACCAGGAGCTGCTGCGCTCGTCTGCCAGCAGCTCCCACTCGCCCTCTTCCAGTTCCAGCTCCATCGCGCGGGAAGAGGCATTGTAGGCCAGCAGAATTTTGCTCCAGCGTCCGCCGTTTTCCAGCAGGGCCGTCACGCACCGGGCTGCTGGCACCTCGGAATGCAGCAGCCGCCGGCCAGCCTGTTCGCTCTTGTCGCACAAGGCGGGCAGCTGCTTGCGCAGGGCAATGAGGCCCTGGTAGTATTCCACCAGCTCCCGGTTTTGCCAGGCCCGCGCCCAGTCCAGTCGGTTCAGCTCGATGGGTGCTTTGTGGGTGTTGTCCTCCCCCTGCTTGGTGCGGCCGAACTCCTCGCCGGAAAGCAGAAACAGCCTCCCCTGGCAGGTCATATAGATGGCCGCCGCCAGTCGGCTGGCCCGCATCACCTGTGGTGCCGGATCATCGAAGTTCTGCTGCGGGTCCATGGTGACCACCAGCTTATCCCACAACGTCATGTCATCGTGGGAGGAAAGATAGGTGATGGTCTGGGAGGGCGCTGCCGCCCGGAAGTTCCGCGCCTGCCCGCACCAGGCGGTGATGCTGTGCAGGATTCTCTTCTCAAAACCGCTGCCGCCATTCACAAAGCCCGGCTTTTCCCGGTACATCACCGGGCCCTTTACTGCGTCGCGCACGCCGTCGCAGAAGGCGCCGATCTCCGGGTCCAGCTCGGCAAGGGCTTTTTTGTCCGCCAGCTGAACTCCCCGCTTACGGGCGGTGGGACCGGCGGCCCAGGGCTCGCCGAACACCAGCTTTTCGCCCCGGCCAAAGCGCTCGTCCAGCGCGGCGCGGATACGCTCCATCAGATCGGTATCCAGAAGGCCCATCAGGTCAAACCGGAAGCCATCCATGTGGTATTCTTCGGCCCAATAGAGCACCGAGTCCAGAATGTATTTCGCGCACATGGAGCGCTCGCTGGCCACGTCGTTGCCGCAGCCGGAGCCATTGCTCCAGCCGCCGTCCGTCCAAGCCCGGTAGTAGTAACCGGGCACCGCGCGCTCCAGCCAGGAGTCCTGATGGTAGGTGTGGTTATAGACCACGTCCATGATCACCCGGAAGCCCTGCCGGTGCAGCGACTGTACCAGCTCCTTCAATTCCCGGATACGCACCTCGCCCCGGGCCGGGTCGGTGGAGTAGGAACCCTCCGGCACATTGTAGTTCACCGGATCGTAACCCCAGTTGAAGCTGTCGTCCGGGTGTGCTTCGTCCACCGAGCCGTAATCGTACACCGGCATCAGCTGCACATGGGTCACACCCAGCTGCCGCAGATACGCAAGGCCGGTGGGCTGGCTGCCCCGGTCGAACAGGGTGGTGTCCGCACAGCAGAAGGCCTTGTATTTGCCTTGCCAGCGTTCCGGAAAGCCACCGCTTTCCGCCCAGGAGAATTCCCGCACATGCACTTCATAGATGATATCCTCCGGCTGACGGTCAGGGGCTTTGTCCTCCTGCCAGCCCTCCGGGTCGGTGGCAGCAAGGTCCACCACCATGCTGCGCTGGCCGTTCAGCCCGCAGGCCCGGGCATAAGGGTCGGCGGTGCGGCGGGTGGTTCCCTCTACCGTGACCAGATAGTCGTAATACATGCCGTCCAGCCGCCGGGCGATGCAGGCAAGCCACACGCCCTTTTCGCCCCGCTCCATGGTCAGCGTCTCAAAGGCTTCTCCCTCATGGCCGGACCGGAACAGCCGCAGCTGCACCGTTTCGGCGGTGGGGGCCCACTGGCGGAACTCGGTGCCCGCTTCGGTGAGCCGGGCGCCCAGATCGCCGCCCTCGTAGTGGAACCTGCGCGCAAACGCTTTGCTGTTAAAATCCATTCCTCTGCATTCCTTTCCGGTCACAAAATGCCGTTAGCCCTTCACCGCACCGGCCATGCCGTCCACATAATATTTCTGAAGCTTCAAAAACAGCAGCGCAATGGGAATCGAGATCAGCACCGCGCCCGCCGCGAAACTGGTGTACCAGCTGTCGATGTATTCCTTCTCCAGCATCTTCCACAGGCCGATGGCCACGGTGTACTGGTCGGAGTTGGCCCGGCAGATCACCTTGGCAAAGATGAAATCCACCCAGGGTCCAATGAATGCCGTGAGCATGGTGTACACGATCACCGGCTTACTCAGCGGCAGGGTGATCTTGGTGAAAATCTGCCAGCGGGTGCAGCCGTCGATAAGAGCAGCCTCGTCCACCGCGTAGGGAGTGGTGTCGAAAAAGCCCTTGGCAATCTGGAAGCCCAGCGCCGCGCCGCCGGAGTAGCACAGAATCAGCGCCAGACGGATCATGGAGCCCTCGGTCAGGCCCACCGCCTTCAGGATGAAGTACACCGCCACCATGGACATGAAGCCCGGGAACAGACCCAGCACCATGGACATATTCATGTAGGGCTTGCGCATCTTGAACCGCATGCGGGACAGGCAGTAGGACGCCGACAGCACATAGAAGCTGGAAAGCAAGCAGGAGCACACCGCAATGATCAGGGTGTTCATGAACATCTGGGGGAAGTTCAGCACTGCCGTATCGGTGAACAGGCGGGTGTAGTTTTCCAGTGTAAAGGTCTGAGGGAAGAAGGTGGACACATAGGACCCCTTCTCACCCCGGAAACTGGTCATGATGACCCAGAGCACCGGGAATACCCAGATGGCAGCCAGCACCGCCAGCAGGGTGTGAACCAGGATGTTGGTACGCCGCCGGGCGGCCTTTGCGCTTTTATACCGTTTCATCGCTTAAAATCCACCTTCCTCTTTGTAGGACTTGCTGCGCCGGTAGGTGAACAGTGCGCCCACCGACAGGATGATAAATGTCAGAATGCCCACGACCGCGCCCACGTTGTAGTACTGCTTGTCGATGGTCAGCTTGTACAGCCAGGTCACCAGCAGGTCGGTGCTGCCCGCCGTGGAGGACAGATTGGTGATGGGGTCGCCGCCGGAGAGCAGATAAATCACGTTGAAGTTGTTCACGTTGCCGGTGAAGGTTGCAATCAGATAGGGAGTGGTCACATACAGCATGTAGGGCAGCGTGATGCTGAAGAAGGTGCGCACCGGGCCCGCGCCGTCCACCTTGGCGGCCTCGTACAGATCGCCGGGAATGTTCTGCAGGATGCCGGTGAGCTGCATCAGGGTATAGGGCACGCCCACCCAGATGTTGATCACGATCACGGCCACTCTGGCCCAGGTGGGGTCGGTGAAGAAGGGCAGACTGGCGTCCCGGGCGATCAGGCCCAGGTTACGCAGCAGCACGTTCACCGCGCCGTTGGGCTGGAGCATGGTGCGCATGATCAGCAGCGAAACGAACATGGGTACCGCGCTGGAAAGCACGAAGCAGAACCGCCAGAAACCCTTGGCCCGGGTATCCTTCCGGTTGATGAGCAGGGCCAGCAGCATACCGAAAATGTAGTTGGTAAAGGTGGCGAACACTGCCCAGACCAGCGTCCAGGTCAGTACCGACCAGAAGGTGCTGCCCAGCACACTGCTGGAATCGAACAGGGCCGCGAAGTTTTCCAGGCCCACCCAGTCGAAGAGCACCAGATGGTTGTCGATGCGGCTGTAGTTGGTGAAGGCCATGCAGATCATGAAGGCCAGCGGCAGGATGGTGAGCGCCGTGATGAAGAACATGGGCGGGGTCATCAGCAGCCGGTAGAGGTTTTCGTCCAGCAGGCTGGCCAGATCCTCCCGGAAATTATTCACATGACGGCCCTCTTTTTTCAGGCACTCCGCCTTGTAGGCACTGCGCAGCGCACCGCGCCAGCCCCAGAAGGCGATCACCGTGAGCAGAATGGTGGCCACGCCGTACAACAGCAGCAGCACCGACTGGTCACCCTTGGTATAAAGGAACACCTGATTGGCTTCGTCCCAGATCTCCTGCTGCTCCACCGAACCCAGGGTCACCAGCATCACAAGATTGTGGAAGCCGTAGCGGATCATGAAGAATATGTATGCCAGCTCTCCGGCCAGAAACAGAAGGCCCTTAATGAGCTGCCCGTTCAGCATATTGCCGAGGCCCAGCACCAGCGCGGACAGCCGGGTCACCGCGCTGCCCCGCCGCAGGGCCTGGATGCAGGTATAGGGGGTGTACCCTTCTGCCTGCTTGGAATTGAACCGTTTCATCGTCACACCTCACACCTTTCTCAGATTCCGTCGCTGTTCATGGCGTCGTTCATCGCCCCCGTCTGCTCGGCGGCGTTTTCCTTGGTCACCGTACCGTTGCGGATCGCCTTGCCCATGTTTTCCACCGGCGTCCAGCAGTTGTTCATCTGGGCCACAAAGGGCTGCAGCTTGGAGGTGCGGTCAAAGGTGTCGTTCTAGGCCCGTACCACTTCATCCGCCGCGATGGCCGGGTCCTCATTCAGCTCAGTGTTGCAGGGGATCACGCCGCGCAGTTCGTAATGCAGCTGCTGTGCCTCGGCGGAGCCCAGATACATGGCCAGCTCCACCGCCTGCACCATGTAATCGGTGGAGGTGTTCACGCCGATGGCCTTGGAGCCGGCGTAGGAATACATCTGCTTTTCCTCCCCGTTCAGCGTGTAGGTGGGCAGCGCCGCCACACCCATGTTTTCGCCCAGGATCTCCCGCACCGCGGCGGCATCCCAGGAGCCGGAGAAGATGGCATGGATGCTGCCGTCCCGCAGGCCGGCAAGACCGCTGCCGTCCTGGTCGATTTTGAAGTTGGGATTCGCCGCCAGATCCACCAGATACTCTGTCACTTCCACGGCGTTTTCCCCGCCGAAATCCGCGCCCAGTTCCTCCTGGGTGCCGTCACCGAAGAGGGTGCAGCCGTTGCCGAAGTAGAAGGCGGGCAGATACCAGGAATTCACAAAGGGGAAGGATACAACGCCCTTTTCCAGCATGGCATCCAGGCTCTTCACATCCTCTTCACTGAACACCCGCTTGTCGTAATACATGTACCAGGTGTTGGTGGTGAAGGGCACTCCGTAGATGTATCCGTCCATCGTGAGCGAGTCCAGCAGCGTCTCGCTGTTGGTCGCCTTCAGCTCATCGGCATATTTTCCGCCGAACTTTGCCAGCGCTTTCGCATCGGTCATGGTGGTCAGGGTGTCGTTGGCGTACAGGAACACATCTGCGCTTGCTTCCGGGTCCTGAGCCACTGCGGTGGCCGCCGAGGCCTCGTCCGCCACACCATATACAAAGGTGATATCCCATTCGGGATGCAGCTCGGCAAACCGCTCGCAGCAGGTCTGCAGCCACTGCCCGCTGGACTGGGACTGGTCCTCCGAGGGGGACCACACCATCAGTCGAACCTTCTCCGCCGTCTGCTGCGCGTTTTCGGTGCCGCCGCAGCCGGTCAGGAGCATTGCCCCCGCACACAGCGCCGCTGCCGCCCGCGCTAATTTTCCCTGCATTCGTTTGTTCCTCCTTCAATTTGTTTCGTAAAGTTTCGCCGTATTCACTATACTCCCCTCTCCCCTTCGCCGTCAAGGTTTCTGGGGATATTCCGCCATTTTCTGCCTTATGCACAAGGATATGGCGGCTCTTTCGTCACTTTCCACAGAGGCAACTCAAAACTTTACGAAACATTCTTTTTCAAGCGTATGTTTGGGCTCACACATTGATTTTCCGCCTCAAACCCGCTATAATGAGAACAAAACACATCATTTCTTCTTCTTTTCGAAAAAACGAGGACATTCATGGCCAGAATCGAAGACATTGCCAACAAATTGAACATTTCCAAGGGAACGGTTTCCAAGGCGCTGAACGGCGCGTCGGACGTGAGCGAAACATTGCGAAAAGCCGTGCTGGAAACCGCGGTGGAGCTGGGCTACTCCCGTTCCATGCGCAAGCGGGGTGCAAAACAGCTGTGCCTCTTCATTGAGAACATGACCTGCGAGGAGCCCTCGGACTTCGGCTACGACATTGTGACCGGCTTCCGCAAGGTAGCCGAGCCCGCAGGCTTCGTGGTGTGCGTGATACCGCTGAATGATCAGATACAGAAAAGCATCTCCTACGACGAATACATGCTGCAAAACAACTATGTGGCCGCCTTCTTCCTGGGCCTTTCGCTGGCGGACCCCTGGCTGCACCAGCTGCAGACCAGCCGCACCCCCGCTGTACTGCTGGATAACTACGTGCGGGCCAACCCCGCCACCTGCTATGTGGGCGTGGATAACAGCGAAGGCATGGACCTGGCTGTAGCTCATTTAAAGGAACAGGGGCACCGGCGAATCGGCTACCTGAGCGGCGGCCTGGGCTCCTACGTGAACCAGCAGCGCTACAGCGTCTTTTTCCATGCGCTGCGCAAGCACAATCTGCCGGACGATCACAGCTTGGCGGGCAGCGACTATTTTTTTTCCGAATGCCTGCAAAAGCACCTTCCCGCCCTGCTGGCGCAAAAGGTGACCGCCATCGTGTGCAGCCACGACCTGCTGGCTCACACAGTGATGATCCACTGCCAGGAGAAGGGCCTGCGCATTCCGGAAGATCTGAGCATTATCGGCTTTGACGATCTGCCCCTCTGTGCCTACACCCAGCCCCCCATGACCACCATCCGTCAGGACCGCACCCAGCTGGGCAAAAGCGCTTTTTACGCTCTGTCCAGCCTGTTGGCGGACGTGCCCATCAGCACCCTCTTGCTCCACGCCCAGCTGGTGGTGCGTCATTCCAGTGGCCCCGCGCCGAAGCCGGGCCAAGCCTGATGCCGAATCTGCAACCATACAAAAAGCGAGGACCGCATAATGCAGTCCTCGCTTTTTCATTTGATCGTTCCGTTTTTTATCGGCACCCCAAAACGGCGGCGTTTCCTTTCAAGCCTCATACTCGTCCACACGCGGAAAGTGGAAAAGCTCCAGCAGCTCCTGCTCCTCCTGCTCCGGCGGGGTGTTGATCAGCCGGCTGAGCGTAACGGGACTCATATTCAGAAAGGAAGCGATGTGTTTATGGCCGATCTGCTCCTTCACATGGGGATAGTTTTTTACAAACCACTGGTATCTCTGGGCGGCGGTATACTGATACATCATGACCTTGAGCTGCCGGTGATAATCCCACGCCAAGAGCAGCATTTTCTGATACATCTCTTCCACCTCCGGATGGCGTTGTTTCAGCCTGTAGAACGCCTCCATGGGCAGACTGAACACCTGGGTATCCGTCAGAGCCTCCACTGTCAGCTCCGAAACCGCCTTCAGGTTGGATTCCGGCATGAGGGGATACCCCGGGGTCACCACCAGACAGTCGGTGATCTCATTCCCTTCTGCATCCAGAAAAAAGCCGCGCAATATCCCCTTCATCAGCAAGGAGACCTTCGTGGGCGCCTGCCCCGGGCGGAACAGACAGTCCCCTTTTTGAAGCGTCTCCGTCCGGCAAACGGCAAGCGCATCGCGCAGCAGCTCCTCCTGCTGTATGCCCAGCACATTCCGCAAAAAATCAAGTTCAGACATTGCGCACCTCCTTTGTTTATTACAGCTCCAGTATAGCATATGAAATCACGTCTGCCCAGCATTGGCCTGGAAGTCACACATGACGTTTGCTTTTGTCCATGTTTCCCATAGGCAACCTGTCTACAAAGTCAACTACAAACTTATTGGTGCATGGCTTAGATATTATGCCGACCCAAAAGCAGAAAAGTCATACTCTAAAAATTCTTGACTCTATGCTTACCATATGGTTTATCCTGACATTGCAAGCCATTTACTGACAGCAAAAGACAGCGTTATATAGACAAAGCAGCACCATAGAGGGAAAACACAACTCTGTATGACGCAGGAACAGAGAGGAAGGAATCATATTGGAATTTGAAATTATCAAAGACATTCTTTCGGTGTTGGGAAACGTAATCAACGGTCTTTCGGGAATCATCATGGGCCTTAGCTTCGGATTCCTGTCCGCCCCCACCGCACTGGGCTATTGCGCGGGTATCATCGGCATGCTGGCCTTCAAGACAGTTATTCCCATCAACATCCAGGGCGAGACCATCGTTCTGGCAGGCAGTGTCGGAAAAAACTTCCGGGAGCGCATCAGCATCGTATTTTACAGCGGCGTGATCATGGTGGTGCTGGGTGGTCTGGGACTGCTCCAGCGTATCGTGGATTTTGCGGGCAATTCCATCATTTCCGGCATGGAGGCCGGTGTGGGCATCATCGTTATTCGGGTAGCCATTGATCTGATCAGGGAGAGCAAGAAGACCGGCGCCGTCTCGCTCATTTCCGCCTTTGCCGCCTACTTTCTGACCAAGGACCTGAACTGGACCCTGGTCATCAGCATGGCCGCCAGCATCGCCTGCTTCCTGATCCTGAACAAGGGTCCCATGGAGGAGGTAAAGGAAGAGAGCAAGTTCAAATTCTTCAAGCCTGTGACCAATCTGAATGTTGTTCGCGGCGCTCTTGCCCTGGCCTGCCTGTCCATTGGCACGAACATCGCTTACAGCGGCATCGTTTCCGGCATGGCCGGAATGGAAAACCCCAATGTGGACGGCCTGACCATCTATTCCGGCGCGGCGGATATCCTGACCGGTCTGTTTGGCGGTACTCCCGTTGAAATCACCCTCTCCTCCACAGCGGCGGCGCCCCATCCGGTGGCGGCCGGTATTCTGCTGATGGTGGTGATGGCACTCATCCTCTTCGCACGCCTTGTGCCGAAGATCGCACGGTTTATTCCGGCGGTCTCCATTTCCGGCTTTTTGTTCGTGCTGGGCTCCATGGTCAGTGTTCCCCAGTATGCAGCAGCCACCTTTGAGGGTGCAAGCCAGGCGGATGCTCTGGCCGGCGGCGCTACCATTGCCGTCACCGCGCTGATCGATCCCTTTGTGGGTCTTCTGGCCGGTATTGCAATTCGATTCCTGTCCGTTGTGTCTGGACTCGCGGTCTGATAGAAGAAAGGAACATACAGTGAATATTCTTCATGGCAACATTCTGTTTTCAAAAAGCTACGACGAGCTGGTCACCTATGAAGACAGCTATCTGATCGTGGAAAACGGAAAAGTTCAGGAAATTTGCAGCGTTCTGCCGGAGCAGTATAAAAACGCCGAGATCACCGACTATGGCAAAGGCGTGATTATTCCGGCCTTTTCGGATCTGCATGTCCACGCTTCTCAGTACATTGAGCGGGGCCGCGGCATGGATATGCTTTTGTCGGACTGGCTGAATCAGTATACCTTCCCTCAGGAAGCCCACTTTGCGGACATGAACTACGCCAGGCCGATCTACGACGCCTTCATCGACGATATGATCAAGCACGGAACCTTCCATGCCTGCATTTTTGCCACCATCCATCGGGAAGCAACCTCGTATCTGATCCGCCGCATGGAGGAGCGCGGCCTTTACGGTTATGTGGGCAAGGTAAACATGGACATCGCCTCTCCGCAGTATCTGTGCGAAACGGTGGAGGAATCGCTCCGGGAGACCGAGCAGTATCTGGCCGACTGCCAGAATCACAAAACCGCAAAGCCCATCATCACTCCGCGGTTTGCCCCCACCTGCAGCGAGGACCTGGTAAAGGGACTGGGCGCTCTGGGCAAAAAATATCATGTGGGCTTGCAGACTCATCTGGTGGAATCCCGCTGGGAAGCCCAGGAGGCCCTGCGGGTCTATCCAGGATACAAGTGCGACACCGAGATCTACGAGAGAGCGGGACTGATGGACAACGGCCCTGTTGTGGGCGCACACTTCATTTTCCCTGCCAAAGAAGACATCGAAATCATCAAGCGCCACGGCGGTCATACCGTTCACTGCCCGGATGCAACCACCAACATCATTGCCGGAATTATGGGTGTTTCCTCCCTTCACAACGATGGCGTGAATATCACCCTTGGCACCGATGTGGGCGGCGGACATTCCATGGGCATCTACACGCAGATCGGCCGCGCCGTCCAGCTGTCCAAGCTGAAGTGGTTCTATGAACCGGAAAACGCCAACCCCATTACCTTTACAAACGCCTTTTATCTGGCCACCAAGGCCGGCGGAAGTGTGTTCGGGAAGGTGGGCAGCTTCGAAAAGGACTATGTGTTCAATGCGCTGGTCATCGACGGCATGGAGGATCTGGATTTTCCGCTCACCCCCGCTCAGGTCGTGGAGCGGTTCTGCTACATCGGTACCACCGACAATATCAAGGCCCGGTATCTGGGCGGCAAGTGCATCGGCTGACACAGCTCTTGACAAAAACACAAATTCACCCTATCATGACAACCGTCGAAGCCCGGCGGTTGTCATCTTTTTTACCGCCATCATGGGAGGTGCGTTATGAAGGAGTATCTGCGAATCGGCGAACTGGCCAGACTGTTCCATGTGGATGTTCAAACATTACGGCTGTATGAGGAAAAAGGACTTTTGCTGCCGCAGGGCCGGGAGGAAGGAAGCAACTACCGCTATTACAAGTTCGACCAGTCTTATTCCTTGGCGCTGATCCGCTATCTGCGACGGCTGGGCTGCCCGCTGTCGGAAATCAGCGGCTTTATGGGCCAGCGCAGCTTCACAGAAACCTGTTCCTATCTGCGTCATCAGTCCAGCAACCTGCGCAATCAGCTTCAGGAGCTGCTGCGTCTGGACGCGGTGATTCAGACAAAAATCGCCTTTACCGAGCAGGAGCTGAAAAACCTTTGCGTTGAAAAGATCAGTGCAGAGCATCTTGATGCAATGCAGTATATTGCGCTGGGAAACCTCAGCGAGGTTTTTTCCAACGAACTGTTCTACCTTTATCCCACTCTGGCTTTTTATCAGGGCGAGGAGCAGTCCTTCGGCGCATATCTCATTGGTGATGTTCCTGAGGCCTCTCAGCATTCGGTTCACGAGATACCGGCCGGAAACTACCTGACCGGTTACCACTCTGGCCCCTACTCCACCATCTGGGAAACCTTTACCCGCATGCGCACCTCCACCGAACTGCCCTTGGCCGAGGACGTCATCTGTATCAACATCATCGATCAGTTTGTGGAGGTAAATCCTCAAAATTATATTACGAAGATTCTGATTCGAATTCTAAACCACAGCGGCACCGTATGAAGACCAATATCCTATTCCTGTTCACTTTTAAAAGCTCGGCTAGATGGTTGTATTCAGTGAAAAGTTAGGAGTGAATAAGAAAAAAGCCCGAATGAACTTGCATTCGGGCTTTTTGAGTTTTCGTGATGAAATTGACACCTACTCCCTTTCTGAGCCCGTAGGGCGGGGCCCCCCGCGAAAGTTTGCACTGCAAAGTTTTGTGGGGAGAAGGAGGAATGACGGAGCGGTATGAGAAAAGCCCAGCCAACTGGCTGGGCTTTTTGAATGGAGCGTAGTCCATTCCGACGTGAGTTTGCGTGATGAAATTGATGCCCGAAAAAGCTGTACTCTTCTCTGTGCAACAATCAGCAAAATGAGCCCTCTACACAAACTCCGCATACGTACTTTGTACAGAGGACAACTACCGTAAGTTATTACTAAACTATCAAGATAAGATTTCTACCCAAGCCCTCTATGCGGAGGGCGACCTCCGTTTGGGGCAGTGCCTTACACGATGTTCCCATTTCTATCCACGCCCTCCGTACGGAGGGCGACTCAAACGCCTGATGCTCTGGATTTGGCCCTGTGCTATTTCTATCCACGCCCTCCGTACGGAGGGCGACTGCGCACCGCCCGCCGTCGGGTCCGGGTAATGCTCATTTCTATCCACGCCCTCCGTACGGAGGGCGACACGCGCAGCAGGGCAGGGGTGTCATCTGCATTGTATTTCTATCCACGCCCTCCGTACGGAGGGCGACCGGCGTTTTGTGGTATATCGCATAATTGCACAAGAATTTCTATCCACGCCCTCCGTACGGAGGGCGACACTAGCGTTGCTGGATGTGACCGACATTCCCAGCTGATTTCTATCCACGCCCTCCGTACGGAGGGCGACCCGCCCTGCGCATGCTTCCCGTGGGTCGACTTCCCATTTCTATCCACGCCCTCCGTACGGAGGGCGACTTCATGCAGGTTACGGACAGATTCACAACGGGGTATTTCTATCCACGCCCTCCGTACGGAGGGCGACCACGGGTCTACGGCAGCAAGGATTGTTCCTGCGCATTTCTATCCACGCCCTCCGTACGGAGGGCGACATGTGGAATGCACCAGACTGATTGCGGATGCAGATTTCTATCCACGCCCTCCGTACGGAGGGCGACGTGTTCTCCCGGCGCTCATAGCCGCGGATTTCATCATTTCTATCCACGCCCTCCGTACGGAGGGCGACAGGTGCTTTTCCTTGGCTACCCGGATTCTGGCAGATTTCTATCCACGCCCTCCGTACGGAGGGCGACCGCAGCATGTTTTTCAACACGCTGAGCAATTCGCATTTCTATCCACGCCCTCCGTACGGAGGGCGACGCAATTCGCATGCATTTTGCATGCGCAATGCGCATATTTCTATCCACGCCCTCCGTACGGAGGGCGACCCTGCACCTTGCCGGTTGAGCTGCGACAGCACAATATTTCTATCCACGCCCTCCGTACGGAGGGCGACCGCCAGAAGGCCAAACGTTGTGCCGATGTAAAACTTATTTCTATCCACGCCCTCCGTACGGAGGGCGACGTCGCCGATTTCCACAGAGTCATAACGCTCCAGCAATTTCTATCCACGCCCTCCGTACGGAGGGCGACAAGCAAATCAAAGAGGCGATCGAAAGTGCTATCCATTTCTATCCACGCCCTCCGTACGGAGGGCGACGTCTTAAGCATGCGTTTCTCCTTTCAGGCGGCTCATTTCTATCCACGCCCTCCGTACGGAGGGCGACGCTGGCGCTCAGGTTGAAATCAGCTACAACGGCAAATTTCTATCCACGCCCTCCGTACGGAGGGCGACCTGTTCGCTTTTAACCCGGTTGTATGCGCTGATAATATTTCTATCCACGCCCTCCGTACGGAGGGCGACGTAGTTCATCCAGCTGGTGGCCGTCACACACTTATTTCTATCCACGCCCTCCGTACGGAGGGCGACGTTTCCACGGGCAGTGCTGGTTCATGCACACATGATTTCTATCCACGCCCTCCGTACGGAGGGCGACCGCCGTAGCCGCCTACGATGTCGCCGTCAGGCATATTTCTATCCACGCCCTCCGTACGGAGGGCGACGCCAGCTCCACGGTGATGGTGTTGCCGTCCACGGAATTTCTATCCACGCCCTCCGTACGGAGGGCGACGAAAACCAACTGGCAAGGCCTTTTACTGCTGCTGGTATTTCTATCCACGCCCTCCGTACGGAGGGCGACCTCTTGCAAATCAACTGCTTTCACCTCCGTTCTATTTCTATCCACGCCCTCCGTACGGAGGGCGACCCCAGCTTTTCGAACTGCACCGTCACGGTATCGCACATTTCTATCCACGCCCTCCGTACGGAGGGCGACTTTCACGTCAGCCAGTTTCTCGGTGTTGGTCATATTTCTATCCACGCCCTCCGTACGGAGGGCGACGTGTCGCA